>Ga0335078_10001106_pt1 | contig 40914 bp, 31 predicted proteins | sample Lox_Sample_32_FD_206711 | JGI IMG/M metagenome (GOLD analysis project Ga0335078, IMG submission 206711) | Soil microbial communities from Loxahatchee National Wildlife Refuge, Florida, United States - Lox_Sample_3.2 | ecosystem: Environmental > Terrestrial > Soil > Wetlands | place: USA...
TCGAGTTGCCCAGGAACTGGACATAGGAGGAGCTGTCGACGATGACGCACGCCGACTCGCCGCTGCCGTTCGGACAACTGAAATCGCTGCCCACGATGCGCCAGTACTGATTGCTGACTGTCTTTAGTCCTTCGTTGCTGCCGCGCACCACCAGATTCGCAAACACCATGCCGTTATACCCGTCGCCGCCGACATCGGGATTGCGAATGCCGTACTCCTGGCCGGTGGCGCTGCCGATGGTTACTGTGGCCCCGGGATAGCCAACGAGAGCCAGCGGCGTGGCTTGACTGCAGACGCGCTCAACCGAAAGTGACGCATCGTAGTTATCCAAACCCGTCTGGTTGACGCCGTTCATCACATAGATAACATCTCCGCAAGCCGCAGTATTGAAGGCGTGCGGGATGGTGGCCCACGGAGAAGCCTGGCTTCCCGGGTTGGCATCGGAACCGTTCGCCGCAACGTAATAGATGTTGCCTGAGCGAACGGTGAAGGGTAGAGGGTTAGAACCGGAGATTACGATTGAACCGCTCGTAGTGCTCGGTACAACGAAGCTCACCTTGTTAGCGGAGGAGGCTATGACGCTGGCCGTCACGCCGTTGAGCGTGACCGTTCCCTGCAGATTCGCGCCATATACAGTGACGATCGATCCTGCCGGCCCGGACTGCAGGTCGGTGAAAAAGAGCGTCGGGGTCGCCGTCTGCGCCCACCCAGAGAGCACAGAAAACAAGAAGAAGAAAAGGACTCGTCCCATTGGGTACCTCGTTCTGAAGAGTTGAATTGAGTTGGACACGTACAGCGCCCATACCGCAGCGCGCAGCGATGTCTCTCGTAACGACGAGGAACCAACCACAGGGACCAGGGATCGTAAGCCACTCCCGACATGCCGGGCGCCGGAACCCTGGGTGAGTGCAAAGAACAGGGACACTATAAATTACGCTCTTGAACAGGGCCCACGGGGACGTCTTGATCCTCTATTTTTTCTATCTAAACTCCGCCAGGAGCCCAGGGATAATGGGTTCTTGTGCCAGCAGAGTCTTTGGCCCTGCATATCTCATATCAGAAGCCAGTATGGATGACAACCACTCGTCAGACAATATTTTCTCGCAGAGAAACGAAAGACGTATGAGTGTTCTCTATAATAAAGAATAGTGCAAGAATTCATCACTTATTGCTTGACACCAGTGCTCCCCATAGGCAATGCTTAATCTTGTTGAAAGCTGTTCTGGGCCCTTCCCCGGGTTGTTCGTTAGGCCATACTCACTAATGTTCACAAGCAGATCTCGGCCGTCCCCCCATCCGCGGCCGGCAAGAGATTTGCAACATCCTGCAGATCTCGGCCCTCCCCCTGCGCCGGTTATCGATACTGCAGCATCTTCGGGCTAAGAAAGTGTGTCCGCGCCCGAAGTGGCGTTTTTCGGAAGGCTGAGCCACGTGGATGATTATTTCTCATCACTCTAAAAAATGACATCAGGCTTCTGAAGGGCTTGTAGTACCGAGAAATGAGAAAGGCTTTCGATGCATATGAGTGACTTGCTCGTTTTTGCTGAGGTTTGTGAGCCAAATCTTCGAGACCTAATCACCGAGGTAACCGGCGGAATAGGTCATAACCTGCGCTGCTTCAACACGCATACCGACTTGGTATCTGCGATTGGTTCAGGGCGCCTACCCCGGGTCATGATCCTGGCGCCGCCGCGACTGACCGCGTTCGAAGAGGATGCATACACGGCGCTAATCCGTTCACATCCGACCATACCGGTCACGCTTCTGGTGCGTCCGGGCGATAGCTGGCGCGCGGATCGGCTCAAGTCAGCAGGCAACGCAAAAGTCTTAACCATGCCTGTGCTGAGAAACGACATTGAGTCTCTTCTGGACTCGATGCCGGAGCCGAAAGCCTGCGAAAACTACCCGGGAAACATTCAAGAGCTTCCGGTGCAGCGGACAGCGAAACGCATCCCCGAAACTTCCAATGGCCAGTTGGTCCTGGAGGAATTGAACGAGCGCACGTTTTTTCTTGCTGCCTCGCCAGCAATGCTGGATATTTACCGCCAGGTAAAGTTACTGCGGGCGATCGAAGCATCGATCCTGATCCTGGGAGAAAGCGGCACAGGAAAAGAAGTTGTAGCCCACCTTATTCACAAGCACTCGCGGCGTGCCCAGCAGCGGTTTGTGAATGTCAACTGCGCTGCGCTGCCTACGGAACTACTGGAGAGCGAGCTTTTCGGCCACATGAAAGGCGCGTTTACCGGGGCCGTGACCGATCGCCCCGGACGATTTGAGCAGGCGAATGGCGGCACCATTCTTCTGGACGAAATCGGAGAGATCAGCGCCTCGATGCAGGCGAAGCTGCTGCACGTTCTGCAGGACGGGCAATTCACACGCCTGGGCGCACAGCGGCCCACTAACGTTGACGTGCACGTACTGGCGGCAACAAATATCGCCATTGAAAAGGCGCTTGCTGAGAAGACCTTCCGCGAGGATCTCTACTACAGGCTGAACACCTTCACAATCAATGTTCCACCGCTTCGCGAGAGAGTGGTTGAGATTCCGTACCTTGTCCGGGAGATCCTTCTGCGTGCACCGCAGGCGCAGCGGTCCGGGATCAATCACTTCTCTTCGGAGATGATCGAACTGATGCGGCAGTATTCCTGGCCGGGCAACCTGCGCGAGTTACGGAACTTCGTCCTGAGGACCGTAATTATCGAAGATGAGCCGGCAGCCAAGCAAGACCTGGAGCGCAGGATTGCTCAGGCGCAAAGCTCCCGGCTTCGTCAACGGGATGCCGAGTTCCTTTCCTTCTCGGCCCCCATGCGGTCTGTGGTACGCGGCGTCAAAGAGAGGACCGAGACACGTATGATCGAAAACGCGCTGGATGCGTGCGGATGGAACCGTCGCGATGCTGCGCGAGTTCTGGATATAAGCTACCGGGCATTGCTTTATAAGATCCAACAACATGGCTTGCATCCCCGGAATCAGCGAATGGCCGGATAAGTGCCCGAAGATATGGACTAGGAGCTTTTGGCCCAGTTGAGACAGCGCCATTCGAGTCTCTTCACGTCTGGGTTTTCCCAAAATCCAAGCCATCCACGCGGCCCGCGTTACGTTATGGATGACGTGAGGTTGCACACTAGGTGCAAAAGTCTTCACATAGCATCGGAACTCATCTCTGAGATGCGTGTAACTAGTTTCACAAGTCTTATGGCAGCTATGACTTAGGATTCAATTGTAACATTCCTGTGAAATGGTCCCTTCATTGCTTCCTTGGTAATTGCTACAACAGGTAGTCGCGTATGCTGCAGAAGCCATCTAACTTCCGGATCGATTGGACGACGTTGCCGCCGAAAGAGGTCCTGTTCGGCTCAACGTCGGCCATGCTGGATGTCATGAATACCATCGAGCGCGTCAGCGACACGGACCTTTCGATCCTGATCCGCGGCGAGACCGGCACGGGCAAGGAGCTAGTCGCACGCTACGTGCATGCGCGATCGCACCTGCGCGACGCCGCGTTTGTGAAGTTGAACTGCGCGGCCATTCCTCTGCATCTGCTGGAAAGCGAGTTGATGGGATATGAGAAAGGCGCATTCACCGGTGCACATAAGTCAAAGCCAGGGCTAATAGAGTTGGCTGACGGTGGAACGCTGTTTCTCGACGAGATTGGCGATATGGACGCGGCGCTGCAAGCGAAGCTGCTCCACCTATTGCAGGATGGGCGGTATGCGCGCGTCGGTGCGCAGGAGGAACGGCGAGCACAGGTACGCATTATCTGCGCAACCAACTCGGATCTGGAGGAGGCGCTGGAGAAGGGGACGTTCCGGTCGGATCTGTTCTATCGCATTGAGATGATCACGCTGCATCTCCTGCCTCTGCGCGATAGGCGCGAGGACATTCCGACGCTCTGCGATTACTTCCGCCAGAAACTTGCAAAAAAGTTCTCCTGTAACCCTGATCCCTTGAGCCCTACGACGCTGCAACTCGTGTCGCAGTGGCCGTGGCCCGGCAATATCCGTGAGCTTGAGAGCTGGGTGATGCGGGAGATGGTTCTCGGTCCCGATGAAGCGTTCAATTCAGAGCTGAGGCGCCAATGCGCGGCAACCGGCAGCAACAATAGCGGCAGCCGCCTCGAAGGCAACCTGAAAGAGGTGTCGCGCGAATCGGCGCGTGCAGCGGAACGCATCCTTATCATGAAGCAGTTGGAAGCAAACCAGTGGAACCGCCGCAAGACGGCCAAGGCGTTGGAAATCAGTTACCGGTCCTTGCTGTATAAGCTGCGTGATGCCGGCGTTCCCAGCAGACGGAGCAACTTGCAGGTCATTTCGGGCCAGAACGGCCAAAAGAGAACGGAGATATCATGAGAGGCGCACAAACTGAATTGCATTGCACTTTTCCTGTTATCGATCTTCGGGCGCAGTACAACAAGCTGCGGAACGAAATCGCGGAAGCGATCGCGCAGGTCCTCGAGAACGGCCATTTCATTCTCGGGCCCAACGTGGTTGCCTTGGAAAACCAAATCGCGGAGTTCTGTAAGGTTCCAGTTACCGCGGGTGTCGCATCGGGAACCGACGCTCTGATTCTGGCCTTGCGGGCAGCAGGTGTGAAGCCGGGCGATGAAGTGATTGTCCCGGCTTTCACGTTCATCGCGACGGCCGATGCGGTCAGCATTCTTGGCGCGACCCCTGTCTTCGCGGACATCGATCTCCAGACCTTCACAATCGACGGCGACCATGCGGAGACCCTGATAACGGAGCGCACGGTTGCTATCATTCCCGTTCATCTGTATGGACACCCAGCCAACATGGACCAAATCCGCCAGTTAGCTGCGCGCCATCACCTTACAGTTATCGAAGATTGCGCGCAGGCTCTCGGGGCAAGCTGGCGAGGAACTCCTGTGGCTGGGATAGGAGACTTCGGCTGCCTGAGTTTCTTCCCGACAAAGAACCTCGGATGTTACGGGGATGGCGGTATGCTGGTTGCCCGGGATAGGGCCGTGGCTGAACGGCTGCGCATGTTGCGCGCGCACGGAAGCAAAAAGAAATATGTGTCGGATTTTTTGGGCATGAACAGCCGGCTAGACGAATTGCAGGCAGCGATTCTGCGCGTCAAATTGCCCCACCTCTCCGAATGGAACGCGGCGCGCCGGCGTATCGCCGCGCTTTATGGTTCGGCTCTCGGGGATCTCGATCAGTTGGTTTTGCCTGTCGAAGAACCCGAGGCCACTCATGTCTATCACCAATTCACGATCCGGGTTCAGGCACGCGATTGCGTCAAAAAGGCATTGCTGGAAGCAGGAGTAGATAGCGTTGTGTACTACCCCGTTCCGCTGCACTTGCAACCCATGTACGCTTATTTGGCATACAAGCCGGGCAGCCTGCCGCAGGCTGAAAGGGCATGCGCGGAAGCGCTCTCCTTACCGATGTTTCCTGAAATGACAGAGAGCGATGTGGGGCACGTCGCAGAGTGCGTGAGAGAAGTTCTGTCATTGACCAGGTGAGCTGATCTGCAGCCCAGGAGGATGCCATGGATTTGTGCGGAAAGGCCTTGCCGCCCAAGGCTGCCACATTGCTGGGCAGCAACACTCTACTGCTTGTGTTCTGCGTTCCCTGCGTCCTGGCGTTGCATTCTCTCAACGCCGCGCATGCCTCCGCAGCCCAGTTTACCGCGACGCTGGTGAAACTTGCGGCGATCGGCTTGTTCTGCCAGGCGGTGTTCTACTACGCGGAACTATACAATCTGAGGATCGCGCGCGAAGCGCGTGAGCAAACGTGGCGGATCTTCGGGGCAATTGGCATCGTGATGCTGGTGCTTGCCGCGGCTTTTGCGCTGATTCCGTCGCTCAATCCCGGACGCGATGCCATATTGGGGTTGCCGCTTGCTTCGCTTCTTGTCCTTCTAGTGACGCGGCAGATTGCCGTGGTTTCGCGCCCTGCGAAAGTTGCGCTCATCGGGCCTGAAGAAAGTTGCAAGTCACTTGCAGAAACGATTCGGGCGTACCCAGAGTGGAATTTGAAGGTTGCGGCGACTTTCCGACCGGATGAAATTGACCACTCGATTGCCGATCATCTCGTCGATCGAGTCATCATGTGCACCGATATGCACCCCGATCCAACTGCGCTAGAGCGATTGATCGATCTAAAGCTCAGCGGCTTGCGGGTGGAGAGCGCAGCACAGTTTTGCGAGAAAGCCACTGGCCGCATCGATCTTGCTCACATTGATCCAATGTGGTTCGTGCTCTCGAATGGCTTTGACAATAATCGCCATAAATTGCTGGCCAAGCGCTGCTTCGACCTGGCAGGGGCGACCGTCCTTCTGATTCTGACGCTACCGCTGATGCTGCTTGCGACGCTGGCCATCGCGGTTGAGGGAAAGGGCCCGCTGCTCTACCGGCAAAAACGGGTTGGGAGGCACGGCCGGTTCTTCGAAATCCTCAAGTTCCGGACAATGGTCCCTGTATCTTCCGGCGCGAAACCGCAATGGACAGCTGACAGCGATCGGCGCATCACGCCTCTCGGTCGTTTTATGCGCACCTTCCGCATCGACGAACTGCCCCAGCTTTTCAATGTTCTCATGGGAGAGATGAGCCTGGTTGGGCCGCGGCCGGAGCAGCCCTATTTTTGCGACCTACTGGCTAAAGAAATCCCCTTCTACCATCAGCGGCACACCGTGCCTCCCGGGCTGACCGGCTGGGCACAGGTGCGTTTCCGTTATGGGGCTTCCATCGAAGAATCGAAGAAGAAGCTTGAGTACGACCTGTTTTATGTGAAGAATCTCTCCATGTGGCTGGATATTGCCATCGCTTTCGAGACGCTGAAGGTGGTATTGATCGGAAAGGGCGCGAAGTGAAACGGCTCGAGTTCCACGCGTGGCCACGGCGCGCCGCAATGCGGGTGCACGGTGATCGTCTTTACTCGTAGGCTCCGATAGAGCAACCTTTCGCCGGGTCGCGTTGCGAGCCGGCGATATCGTACTCGACTGGACAACCGCTGGCCGCATGTTTTGCGGGACTGCCTGGCAAGAGAGCAAAGGGACTGGGCGTGCGCGCGAATTCTGGATCACCTTGCAGGTTTCCCTCTGTTGCCGAAGGTCCCTGGCCAGCGCCAGTCCACAGATTTGCGTTACCTCGCACCCTAGCGACAGCAGAGGCTGAAGTAAAGTAAGGCTGGTTGCGTTGGGCAATCAGATTGTTTTCAAGCAGCAGCACCGGTGAGTTTGCACCGACGGCGAATGCTCCTGCAAGTGGACCGCCGATTGGGCCGCAGTCCGAGAGAGTGTTGTTGAATATCTCGACAGTCCCGCTTCCTGCCGGCCCGCGATTGACGATGCCGGGCGAGCTAATGCAGGCATAGTCCGCATCACCGTCCGGAGGCGCGGGACCGGTGCCAACACGCGCAATCAGATTGTTGTAGATGGCGATCCTTCCTTTTGATGGATCGATGGTCGCCAGGTTGATGCCGTCACAGACCTGATCTGCGATCTCGTTGTCGTGAATGCGCAGGTCATACTGATTGAACCCGGTGTTGGCAGATACTGGCGAAGAATGGAACTGGATGCCGCGACATGAATGGTTGTGGGTGATGCGATTCCAGCCAAGATCGATGTGATTGCTGTCCGTGGTGAAATAGACAGATTGATAGTGCTTGCTGGCACCGAGCTTGCCGGCGTCATGCACGGAATTGCCGAGAAATACAATCGATGAGCTGCCCGAAACTTCGACGCAAGCCGACGATCCATCGCCGCGCGGGCACGAAAAATCGTTGTCGACGATACGCCACCGCTGGACACCATTAAGCTGCAGAGCTGTGTTGCCGCCGCGCATCACGAAGCCTGCAATGATCCAGTCGTTGAACGGCCCACCCTTAATCGCTGGCGTGCGCGCGCCAAACTCCGGGCCTGCGGCGTCGCCGATGACCGGCTTTGCGGCGGGATAGGCAACCAGCGCTATGGGAAGATCCGCGCTTCCGGAGTTCTGAATTGACAGCGATGCGTGATAGTTGCTTAGCTCAACCTGTTGGACTCCATCCAGGACGTAGGTGATGTCGCCGGGCCGCATGGAGCCCGCCGCGCGCGCGATCGTGCGCCACGGCGCGTCCCAGGTTCCCCCGCCTACATCGTGCCCGTTCGTCGCTACGAAGTGGATTTTTCCGCCCCTCACCACGAACGGAAGCGTGTTGGAATCGCCCCGCGCTGTATGGACACTCAAGCTGCCGCTGCGTGCTTGGCTTCCGATTTGGAATGAGATTTTCCGGTCGCTCCACTGGAGAATTTTGTAAACCGGTGCGCCGGCGAGAAGGACCTGGGAGTCCGCCCGAACAGCTCCAAACCAGGCTCCGTCGATGGTGACAATCGCGCCCTGATTTTCCCCGCCGCCGGTCGCCGGGCCGCCAGTCAGATCGGAGTAGGCCAGGTACGGGTGCTGCGCAGCGCACGCAGCTGCACAGGCAGCGTAAAAGAACAGGACGTGAAAGATGCGTGCACCCATCGGCATTCGCTCCACTAGCGCAATCAGATCGCGCGCAGCCCTCGTTTGCGAAAGGTTCGCATCTCGTCGGGCCGCGGAAAGGTAAAGTAGCTCGACTCTGCGACGGGCACAATGGGCGTTGGACTCTGCCCCTGGGCGTATTGTTGAAGCACCTCCATCATGGCTCGCGCGCCGGCCCGCTTGGAATATCGGATCAACTGATGCATCGAACGGCCAGCTACGATGGGGACCGATTTCTGATAGACAATTTCGCCCGCATCGAGTTTCTCGACCATAGTGTGAATGGTGATGCCGACCGAGCTCTCACCGTGGTACATCTGCCAGAACGTCGGCATCATTCCCTTGTAACGAGGCAGCGGCGCGTGATGAATGTTAAGCGCGGCATAGCTTGGAAGCTCTAGGAGCGGCCTTTTAAGAAGAAAAGGACAAGCGACGGAAACTAAAGCATCCGGCCGTTGCGCGGCGATAAGCGCGAAATGTTCCGAGTGGTTCGGATTTCCGATGCGATGGTACGGAATACGGTGTGCTCGCGCCAGCGCCTTAAACGAATAAGAACGAGATGGCGCGCTCTCCAGACCGACAACCGACGCGGCGCGCATCCAACACTGCAATCCGAGGAGTTTGGCAAAGCCGAACGGGCCATAGAGCAAAAGCAACTCGCGGACAAGCTTTGTCCGCTTCCGGTTACCCATGGCGCGGCAGGCAAAGATGGAGGTCACCTCGACCTTACCTATGTCCTGAGCGAAGAAGGATTCGAAGAACGGCAGGATATAAAGCGGGTCATCCTGTGTAAGAAAGACTACGCGCATAGTTATGCCCTTGTCGGTTGCCAGATGTTAAAGTTTCTTCCACGCAGCGCATTGAACATGCCTACAAGAAACGCGGCATTGATGGTGCAGAAATAGAGTGGAAGACTAAGAAGCCTCGATCGCCGCAAGGGCGGAACGAGCACTGACGCGATCGCGCAGAGATAAAACGCGAGCTGAACGGATAACAGCGAAAGAAACACGGGAGCCGGCGCCAGAAGCGCACTTCCAGCCAGCAGCGAGACGAGAAAAAGTGGAATGCTCCAGCGAAAGATCTTGTGCGACCACAACTGAAATGCGACCCATGGATGCTTCCAGGGAAGGAGCAGTTCGGAAACGGAAAGCAGACCTCGCATGCCGCGCGTGGCCACACGGACGCGCATGTGAAATTCTTCCCGCGCAGTGCGCGTGGATTCTTCCCATGCCTGCGCCCGCTCGGCAAAAACGACCCTATACCCTTGCAGCAATATGTGGAGGGGTTGCACCAGGTCAGAGATGGTTTCCGGCGGCAGCGGCGTGTAGAGATCGCGGCGCACAGAATAGATGCAGCCGCAACATCCTGAGAGCGTGCCGATACGGCTTTGCATGTGCTTAATCCAGTTTTCCAAGCCCCAAAACTTCGCCGAACCGGCGCCGGAAGGCGATCCCGCGGCCGGGTCGAAATAATCGTAGCGGCCACTCGCAGCGCCTACCCGCGGATCAGCGTAACAACCGGCAAGATACTGCAGTGCATCCGCATCGTAAAGCGTGGTGGCATCCGAAAAGACCAGGATTGGGTTGCGCGCATGTTGAACCGCGCAGTTCTGCGCGTTTGTCTTCCCTTTGCGTTCGCGCACATCGATGAGTTCCACACCCCGCGAAGCAAATTCCGACACGATTTGGTTGGTATCGTCGGTCGATCCATCTGAGGCGACGAGTATCTGAAGTTTCTCACGAGGATAATTGAGAGCAAGCGTTGACTCCAGCTTTGTGCGAATTCCGGCTTGCTCATCGTGGGCAGCGATAATCATAGTGAGCCCGATATCGCTGGCCTTTGCCGCGCGGGACCTGCGCACAAAGCGCGAGACGATCCACAGAAAAACCGGGTAACCGACGTAGGCATAGCCAATGCCTAGGGTGGCGAATAAAACCAACCATAGTCCCAGCTGACGCGTGAGATCATTCTGCCAGGCATGCATCATAGATTCCCTCAAGTGATTGAACCATCCGCTCCACACTAAAATGAGCGCTCGCGCGGTCGCGCGCCTCCAGCGACATCAGTTGCGCGAGAAGCGGCGACGCGAGCAGCTCAGCGATTCTTCTGGCGGCATCAACAGTGTCTCCCTTCCCTACCAGGAAGCCGGTCCTGCCATGCACGACGAGTTCGCCAGTGCCGCCGACGCGGTGCGCGACAACCGGCCGGCCCGCGGCCATGGCTTCAAGAACGGTGTTGGGCAAGCCCTCTGTGCTTGAGAGCAAGCAGGCTACGGAGGCCAGCTGATAAAGCGGCGCGATGGGATGGACCTCTCCGGCATAGCAAAAACAGTTCTCCAGGCCGAGTTCCAATCGCCGCATCAAGAGGGCCTGGAAGAGCTCATGATCGTTGCAGGCTCCGGCGGCTATGAAGAACGCACCGCGATGTAGTTCCCGCACGAGCGCGGCAGCTTCGAGAAATTCGCGGTGACCCTTCCAGGGAAGGATATTGGCGACAAGGAGCACAATCGGAGCATGCTCCGGGATATTCCACCGTTCGCGGAGGACAAGCAGCTGTTCTGGAGGCACCGTCTCAGGTACACGAACACCCGTATAAAGCGTGGCGACGCGCCGGGGATCGAGTGCATCGCATCGCAAGACCACATCGCGCACCGCATCCGCGACGGTGAGCACGCGGTGGCACATGCGTCCGACAAGTTTGTAAGCCCACTTATGCTTGCGCGCGCGCAAGATTCCCATATCGCGCCGGCTGGAAATGAGGACGCGCACCTTGGCCAGTTTGGCAACCAAACCACCCACGAGATCCGCCGTCTCAAAGAAGGTGTGTACGATGTCCGGACGCTCGCCCCTGAGATAGCGGTATAGTGCAACTGCCGTTCGGAGGCCATTGAATGAAAATGTGCGCCGCAAGGGGAATATCTGGATGGGGACGTTGAGACGAGCCAGCGCTTCGGGATGAATGTTGGTACGGAAGGTCACAACACTACAGCGGAAGCGGCGGGATAGCGCGCGGATCATTTGGATCATCCCCCGCTCGCCGCCGCCGAGCACCGTGAGTTGATCGATCATGAAGACGACGCGCACTTCCTTCTGGCCTCTGTTCTCGCGCTCGAGAGCAGATACCGCCTGGGACGCGATGGGATTGCATACCTCAAGGAGGGATCGTGGCGAGGCCTGCGGCGCGATCATACGGCTTGCTCCTGCAGACTTGCTGCATGGGGACCACTTAGTACCTCTTCCGATGGATCCGGCTCAGCTTGCATTGCGCGAGCGCGCGCGGCAAGGCCCAGGAATGTCCACATGTAGCCGGTGATCTGCTGATACATCCAGCGATCTCCGAAGAGATTCACCGCAGCCACGCAGGCGATCATGGCGCAGACGCCGAGGCCCAATCGCTGGAACAGAGGATCTTCGGAGTTCAGAAAAAGCGCCCAGCCCTCGCGCACGAACACCCATAGCAGCACCAGGAACAGCACAAGACCAACGAAGCCCGTCTCGACGATAACTTTGACGTAAAAATTGTGCGTATCGAGGTAGTCGGCGCTGCGGCCGAGGTACCGGTAGGTCACGAAACCAGTGCCCAGCACCGGGTGCTCGGGGATGATGGTAAAGGCATCCTGCCAGAGTTCGAGGCGTTCATTGGCGGAGCTCTCCACCTGTTCTCCGTCGTAGGTCATCGTGATACGCTCGCGGACGGCGTTCGGTAAAAGAGTTTGCCAGGTTGCGAGCAGGATCACGAGCACAATCAGATAGTGACGATCCCGGAGCAGGCCGAGCACAGCCAGCCCGACCAGCACGCCGACATATCCGCCGCGCGAAAACGAGAACACAACGCAATAAGCTGACATGACGACGGAGGCGTAGATCAGAGCGCGGAACCACCATTGCTTCGCGGCCGGCGCGATGGCAAGCAGAATCACTGTAAACTCCGCCATGAATGCGGCCAGGCCATTTTGCCCCGCGTATCCAAGCACGCCCGCATAACGCAGATTGTTGCTGAAGTGAGTGAAGTCTCTGCCGGAGACGGTATGAAAGAAGCCGATGTTGGCCCGCAGGACAGTGAGCATCATGAGGGCCAGCAGAGTGACCATCTGCCGACGCGTTCTGACGAGGTTTGTGACCAGGATGAACAGGATCGGCATCTCGACCATGTTTTTCCAATCCGCGAGGCGGTCATTGCTCGGCGATAGCGGCCAAGGAAGATGAAGGACGAACGAGCCGTACCAAAGCATCACAAAAAGGAAGCCACAATAGAACAGCGCATACTTCTTTAAGCGTTGGTCGACGGCCGGAGCATCGTCTGAGCGATTCATCAGATATCCAACGATCGCCGCGACCAAGAGCAGATCGACGAATTTGTCTCCGAATGGAAGTACCTGGAGTTGATAACGCAGCGTCTGCAGCGGCAAAAGCGGGACGAGAAGATAGAGCGCGAGGATCGGCCTCCAAACAACAGCTAACGGGATGACGCACAGCGCCACAACATAAAGTGCGAATCCCGTTACGCCGATGCCGCCGAAGATCAGCATGGCCGGAACTATTGTTGTGCCCACGTGCGCCTCCCTAAGAAACGGCTCTGGCCCGCCGCGGCAATAGATTGATGGACCTCGTATAGCTGGTTGGCACGCGATTCCCAGTTGAACTCGTGCCTAGCGCGAAACATGCCGGCCTGGCCCATCTGCTCGCGCAGTTCCCTGCTCTGAAAAAGGAGAATCAACCTTGCAGCGAGCTCTCTTTCGTTTCCCGGTTCGCAGAGAAAGCCTGTACTTTCATCGAGGATCGATTGGCCCGTTCCGCCCGAACGCCCGCCAATGACGGGCTTTCCCGCTGCGCCAGCCTCGATGAATACAATTCCGAACGATTCGACATCCCCGGACGCGTCCTGCTGGTTAACCATGCAGAAGACATCGCCGGCAAGATAGAAATCGGACAAACTGTTATGGGGAACGTCGCCTGTAAATCGAACGCAGTCGTTGAGCTCGAGGTCCCGCGTGAGTTGGCGCAGCCGATCTTCTTCCGGGCCGCCGCCGACAATGAGGTACTTGAGCTGCGGGAAGCTCTTGCGCACGATGGGCAAGCTGCGCAGGACGGTTTCGTGTCCTTTCTTCCGGACCAGCCTGCCGATAGTAACAACCACCGGGCCGTCACCGAGGCCATATTGCTGCGCGATCCAGGCAGGACGCCCGCCAGGATGAAATGCACTGGGGTCTACGCCGGGAGTGATCATGGTGATGCGGCTGGCGCTCCCGCAGATCGCGACCACGCGTTCGTAAGCGTAGGTATTTGCCGCGACGATTGCGTGCGCCGCGCGGTAAATCATGTTACGGACGATCGGTTGCAAGCGGCGGCCGTTTGTCTGGCTGATCTCATCGCCATGCACAAAAATGAGCAAAGGGAGATGCATGCATGCCCGCGCCGCCATACCCGCCAAATCCTGTGGGAACAGGTCTCCACAATGAAGAGCGGCCGGCCGCAGACGAGCGGCGGTGTGCAGCAAATAAAGCGACTTTTCAAGGATGCGGGGGGCGCGGTGGAGCTTCCAGTCAGGCAGACGCTGGCCATGCCGCTGAATCGACAGGCGCGGTGTTTGTGTTTCTTCATCGTACGCACGGTCGCCGGCGCAGTGGCTGGCAAGCACATGGACAAACAGGCCATGGTCTCGGGCAAGACGGCGATAGAGATTGTCGTAGTAAACGCGGGAGCCTCCCGACCACGGAGGATAGGCATCGACGCCGAGCAGGACGTCGCATTTCCCGGAATTGAATCTCTGTGCGCTCATTGTTCGGCCGCCGAAAAACTGGCGCAGGCCGGCGCCCGCGTCGCTCTGCGAACCAGAAACCGCGCGCGCAAATCGGGTCTGCAAATTAGGATTCCGCTTCCGTACAAAAGCACCGCTAAGGGGGGCTTGACCGCGAGATTGAGCCAGGGCGATGGAAGTGCGATGTAACTCAGCGCCTGGTGTACGAGGAAGACGAGCGGCACGGCGCAACTTAGGGCCTTTAATGGAATGCCAACCACCATCAGCTTCCGCGAGATAATCGCGAGTGCGACAACCATGATGAGATAACTGAAAAGCGTGGCCCACGCCGCGCCGGCGATGCCCATGCGCGGCAGCATAAGAACATTCATCAGAATATTGAGCACGCAGCAAACGGTGGTGACGCTGGTAAGAACCATCGAGCGCTTGTGAATGATGAGCGGCGCGTTGAAAAAGATGTGAACAGCGTAGATAAGCAGACCCAAAACGAGGATTGGCAGCAGGGGGGCGCCGGCGGAAAACTTGCGCGAGGCAAGCACGGTGACAAGGTCGGATGCGTTGACGTACACCAGCAGTGCGATCAGACCGCACCCCAGAACGAACAGGTCCAAAGCCCGGGTGAGAAAACGCGCGGTCGCTTCGGCGCCCCGATCGACCCAGACCTTCATGTAAGCAGGCATAAGCGCCATGTTGACCGGCGTCATCAGCGCTTCTTCCGCATATGTAGCGACAGAATAAGCAGCGGAATAAATGCCCACCTGGGTGAGGCCGAGATAGCGGCCGATCAGGAGACGGTCCCCCGAGTCGAGAATCACGCTGGTCAACTCGTACGCGATCAGCGGAAGGGAAAAGACGAGCGCGCTGCGTGCAAATCGCAAGCGAAAGCCGGCCGGCGAGAGGAGGCCGCTGCGATAAAACCAAATGCCCACGGCAAAGACCACCAAAGCCTCAGCACCGACGAGACCAGAGACGTAATAACGAAGATCGCGCGCGATGAGCAGCATGGCGGCGATGGAGAGAAGGATTCCTGCGGCCTTGCCCGACAACTCGCAAGTGTTGAAGAGCCAAGTGCGCCTCTCGGAACGCAACAGGCTCGAAAACGTGGGCTGAATGGAGCGTACGAACGCAAGAATGAGCAGCAGAGGCATAAGGCCCGCCACCGCAGTCCATCGATGCAGCGGCGAGAGCAACAGGATGAAAAGACCAAGAAGTACACCGAAGCCCGCGATGCCTGCCGCCGAGAGTATGAGCGTAGAAGAGCAGGCGCGCTTCTCTTCAAGCGATCGGCTGCTTGACTCAGGGAAAAACCGAAGCGCGGCATTTTGAATTCCGCACTTGCTGAGCACGGTCCAGAGCAGGCAGAGCTTGAGTGCCAGGCTCAATTCGCCGTATTGCGCGACGGGCAGGATCCGTGTAAGAACGGGAAAGGACAGGAATCCGAGCAGCATGAGCCCGGCTCGGCCGGCCAGATATTGGCTGGCATGAACAAAAAGCTGGCGAAGATCGCTCATCGGCAGCACTCCGAAGCGGGCGATCGAACCGAAGCCAGCGGCGGGCCGATGAGGCGGTAGACATCGAAGTTACTGCTCGCATAGATATGCGCAAAGCGAGTCGGATCGGCGAGATCGGCTAGAAGCAGCCGGTAATGCGGATCCCATGTTGGTGTGACGCCCATCCGCTGCTCGTTGCGATCGACGATGATGAATTCCGCATCGGGGTGGTGGTAGTCAAGCAGCCGCAGGCTCTGGAACACGGCCGGGCGGTTGGCCGCGAACGGCAAAAGATAGCGCGGAACCGCAAGTGCGGATTGATCCGGAACCTGTTTCAGTACCTGCAGTGCTTCTTGTTGCCAAGATACTTTTTGCCACCAGGCCAGCTCGGCTTTGCTTATAGAGAGGACCGTGGTGGTCACGCTCGCAAGCAGGATTGCCAGCGCCGCGGTACCGACACGCACCGTGCGCGGGCGGCGGCTGATGGAAACCAACTGCACGGCTCTGACGGTGCCCGGGAACAGGAGCAGCGAAGGAATGAGCGAGTAATGACGGAAGATGATCGCCGCATTGCAACCCGGATCGCCGAGCACGTTGATGATGTAGAGCGGGACCGCAGCTAGCGCCATCGGCGAGCAGAAAGGCAGGACGATCGCGAACGGAGTAAGCAACTGCTTGGTATAGACGATCGCTTTGTGGGTCAGCACCAACTGCGGATGCGCGACCAGATTATGCAACATAGCCGAGGGGGTATTGCCAAGATAGGCGAAGCAGCTTTCCACCGCAGATGTTGCGCCCTGTTGGAAGTGCGGCAGCAGGTAGAGCCAGGTAAACGCGCTCCACCCCAAAGCGATGGCTCCGGGGACGAGTGACCACCTGGCACTTCGGCGCGTGCAGAACGCAATCACAGCCAGCGCTCCTACAGCCAGGGCCAGGTCCTCGCGAATAAAGAGACAGAGGAGCAACGCGGCGATGTAGGGCGCGAACTGGCGGCGCTCATAAAACAACAGCGCAAACAAAAGAGGCAGGCCAACAAGACTTAAGGGTGCGAAGTCATAGAAGTTCTGAAACAAAACCGCCGGAGCAAACAGAAGCGCGATGGTGAGTGCGAGGGCCGGAAAGGGCTGCAGCCGCCAGCGCGCCAACTGGTAAGCAGGATAAGCCGAAAGAGCCAGGCACAGGTTGCGGAAGGTAAAGAGCGTTTCAGCGTGCGGATAGAGCCAGTAGATGGGAAGAAGCAGAAACAACACGGGCTGATTATGCCCGGCGAAATCGCTTGTTACCGTATGCGTATATAACAGATCGTGGTATTGGTTGCTGGCGAAGAGCTCTCCGTGCATGCCGGTATAGAGGCACTGCATAAAGTAGCCGATATCCTGGCCGATGTATCCGAAGGCATAGAGCTTGAGGATGGCCAGCAGTGTTGTGGCCGCGGCGTAAACAACGACCAGCGCTGCCAACAAACCTGCAGCTCGGTGCTGCATACTGATCCACGCTTCAGCCGACGTGCTGCCTGCGACGAAGAAATCGGCAAACAGGCACACGGCCGTGGCGATGAGCGGAACCAAATGGGGCAGCACAACAGAGCCGCCGCTGGTGAGATGCTCGGGAAGGAACAATGCGAGCAGCAGCATCCAGATGCGCGGCCCCACTTCAGCCGCTGGGCGCACCAGCGCTTTGACCAGCAAGTAGACTCGCGGGCCAAGCAGAACAGCGCTGGCAATCAGGAGGGCAACGGCATAACTTCCTCTTTGTAGAACGTAATGGCAAGCCCCTGCAATCCAGAGAAGCGCGATTGCAATCTCAGCAATCTGCAGGGACCGGCCGCTCCAGATCGATTTAGCACTCGGTTCGACACTTACAGCTTGGGTACTCGCGCTCATGGGCCGCCTTTCGTCAGAAGCTAACTATGTTCACGTTGGAAAAGGCGACGGGCTGATTGGAAACATCGAGCGCGATCGCTCCGGCGCTATAGGTTGAATCTGTCAGCGAGATCACCTGGACGTAATCGACGTATATCGTCAGCGCCGTTCCCTGGGCATCGACGCGAATATGGTGCGTGCCGATGGGGAGATTTACTTTCGTCGCGGTCGCCAGCGTAGTGCTATTCGAGTTGATGTTCCACACGGTCGCTTTCAGCAACTTAACCTGACTCGTGCCTGGATAGAGCCAGACGGCGTAGGCCGCACCGGTGGTTGGATTGAGGCGAAAGCGGAGGCCGCCCGGGTAATTGCTCGCTGTGGTAAGCGTGATGTCGGCCTGCAGCGTGTAGTTAGTCCATGCCGCGCTGCCGGCGTATTGCTGCGTAGCGCCTCCGCCATTGTAGTCGTAGCTGTTGTTGGCGATAGACCAGTTCGACGCCAGCCCCATCGGCGAGGCGGTCCATTGCGAGGCGGAGGTGAAGTTGTCGTTGAAGAGAAGCGGCCCGACACGCAGCGTCACCGGAACCTGCAAGGAAGCTCCGCTGCCGGCGCCGGGCGAGAGCGTAAGGGTGTCAGTATAGCTGCCTGCGGCCAGCGTGCTGGAGAGTGCTCCCACCGAAATCGTTGCGGGCGTCGATCCAGAAACGCTCGACGGAGCAAACCACGTGCTGCCATATGCGCCTGTCCAGGGAACCGCCCCGCCCGAAGCATTCGTAATCTGAAGGTTCTGGCCCTCGGCATTTTGCGTCGTGGAGCCGACAAAGTTCAGCGATACGGGTGAAGCCACGAGCGAGGCATTGCTGACGGTCAAGGTGACGGTGACGCTGAGGCTCGAATTCATGGCGCCTGGGGTCGAAACGGTCAGATGCCCTGTATAGGTTCCAGCGCCGAGGCTGGCTGCGCTGGCATTGACCTGTGCGGTGAACGGTGTAACCCCGGAAGCTGTGGCTGTCAGCCATGAAGAGTCACTAGTGATCGTGGAGCTGAGGCCTGCCGTGCTTGAGCTGATGGTGAGCGGCTGCGCAGCGGGCGCCGATGCGCCGATGACCGCCGCAAAGGAGAGGCTTGCCGGGCTTGCCGTGACCTGGTTAGTTGACGGCGCAGTCACGGTGAGCGAGACCGGGACGGAGATGGGGCTGTTGGTTGCGCCAAAGGTGGCGGCGTTGACGGTTGCGCTGTAGGTTCCGATTGGGAGCGATGCCGCATTCACCTGCACGGTCGGAGACGCCGGAGCCTGCCCCGTCGTTGAGTTCACGGTCAGCCATGTCGTGCTCGGCAGCGCCGAATACGCGATCACGGAATTGTCGCTCGTCGTCAACTGGAGCGACTGCGCAGCGCTGGCGGATCCGGCTGGCACTGAGAAATTGAACGCAGACTGCGCCGCATTGAACTGCGTGCCAACGGCCTGCGTGCCTGTGACCACCACATTCGTAAACTGGATGGGCTGGTTTGAAACATCCAGCGCGATCATGCCCGCCGTTAAAGTGGAATCGCTGGCCCTAACGGCGACGGCGCCGTCAAATGACGCAACCACCTGGCCGCCGCCGAGCGTGAGCGCAAGGGTATGCCAGCTTGAAGTGTTCATGGCAAGGGGAGCCGACGTTCCAAGCAGAACCGGACTCGTATTGATATTCCAGGTGGAGGTACGCCAGATTTTCACAACACCTTGTGCCGGGTACACCCATGCTGCATAGGCCGCACCGGTCGCAGGGTTGACATAGCCGCGAATGCCGCCCGGGAAATCAATCAGGTTCGAAAGCATGATGCTAGCCTGCACCGTGTAATTGGTCCACGTCCCGTTGCCGGCGTAGATTTGTGTGGCGCCGCCGCCGCTATACGAAAGCATTCCGTTGCTCAGACTCCAGTTTGCAGCGAGCCCTTGCGGCGAATAAGCCCAGCCGTCTAGCGTCGTGCCGGGAAACGCGGTCTGCATCAGCGTGACCGGCGGCAGTTGCGTGAGGTTCAGCGTAACCGTGATTGTGGTTGTCGGATTCATCGCAGCCGGAGACGAGATGGTAAGGTGCCCTGTGTAAGTGCCCGCACTCAGCCCTGTCTGGTCGGCCGACACGGAGAAGGAATTCGGCGTAGTGCCGGACGCGATGCTGGCCATAAGCCAGGAGGAGTCGCTTGCTACGGTGTAGCCAAGCCCGGCGTTCGTCGAGGTAACGGAGATATTCTGCGACGGCAGTGTACTGCCGCCCAGTGCGGCGTTAAAGGTGAGTGAGGGCGCCGAGACACTCAACTGATTAGCCGACGGCTGAGTGACGTCGATGGTGACCGGAATCGTTGTGGCCTGGTTCACCGCGCCGAACGAGGTCAAAGCGATCTGGGCATTGTATGTGCCTGCACTGAGCAACGATGCGTTGGCCTGCACCGATACCGTTCCAGCGCCGATGCCGGTGACGGGCGAGACGATGAGCGATGAGGATGCCGGCAGAGCAGACCATGCCACAGAGGAGTTGTCGCTGGTGGAAATCTGCAACGATTGCGATGTGCTCGTGCTGCCGGCGGGGACCGCAAAGGTAAGGCTTGCGGGCAGCGATGCGAGTTGCGTTTGAATGCTCTGGTTGCCGGTTACCTGAACGCTCTGGAATGAGATCGGCTTGGTCGAAACATCGAGTGCGACCATGCCTGAGCTCAGTGTTGTATCAGTCACCGAGATCACCTTGCTGCCGTCGAAGGACGCGATCAGTTGCCCGCTGTTGAGCGACAGTGATAGAGTGTGCCAATTGACATCGTCCATCGTCAGGTGGCCGGAGGTGCCCAGGAGGACGGGACTGGTATTGATATTCCAGACGCTGGTGCGCCAGAGCTTGATCGTACCTTCATTGGGATACAGCCAGAGCGCGTAGCTGGCGCCTGTGGAAGGATTGACATAGGCGCGAATTCCGCCCGGGTAGTCAGCGAGCGCGCCGAGCTGGAAGACCGCCTGAACCGTGTAATTGCTCCAGTTCCCAGATCCAGCGACCAGTTGCGTTGCGCCCGCGCCTGAGTAGGTGAGCGTGCCGTTCGACAGGCTCCAACCAGCAGGGCTGCCTTGCGGCGAATAGGCCCAGCCGTTCAATGTGGGTCCGGAGAACAATGCGTTCATGAGGACGCCTGTGAGAACCATAGTCACATTGACGGTTTGTGGCGATCCGGACTCCGCGTTTGACGAACTGATGGTGATCGTTCCGCTGTAGGTTCCAGGAGACAGTCCGCTCACATTTGGCGTGACACCCAGGTTAAAGGGCGAGCCGCCAACGGTCGAACCGGAAGTTGCATTGAGTTGCATCCAAGAGGCAGATGCAGACGCCGTCCAGTTCAGCGCACCGGTGCCGAGATTCGAAATGGTTACTTGCTGGGTCGCGGGATTGCCCATGCCGGTAAGACCGGAGAAACTGAGCGAAGTAGTCGACACAGCAAGGGTTGGTCCCTGAACATCGAAACTTACATTGATGGTCTGCGGCGTGTTGATGGCGCCAGGAGAGACGATCTGGACCGATCCGTTGTAGATGCCTGCCGCAAGCGCTCCCGGATTCGTGGTGAGTGTGAGCGTGTCCGGCGCCGTGCCGGTTCCGGCAACCGCGCTGAGCCATGAAGCATTAGATTGCGCGGTATAAGTCAACGTCCCCGACCCTGTATTGCTTACGGTGACGGTCTGGCTCACGGGCGGGCCGCCCGGCAGACTGCTGAAAACTACGTTGGACGAACTCAATCCAATGCTTGGCGGTGCGGCATTGGGGGTGGTGTATGTGTACCCTCCGGTAAAGCCTGGGACGGTCAGCTGGATGCCCCCATTGTCGCCGTAAAAGACGTACACATTTGTTGGGGTCAGGTTGCCGTCCATGTCGGTCGCATTGCCGGAATAGTTGAGGGTAAGTGTGGTCGGGCTGGCTGTAGCAGTGGTAAGCACCGATGAGACACGCGCGCACATGTAGGCGCCGAGACCCTCCATGAAGATGTGCTGGACGCCATTGGCATTCAGGAAGCTGGAAATCCCCGTAATGGCCTGCTGGCGCTCCGGCTCGGTGCTGACCTCAAAGCTGCCTCCATCGTGGTTGTACATCTGCACGGGCGCCATGCCGGACCAGAAGCGCCAGGCATACTCGGTAAAGTTGTCGACGCTTTCCTGCACACTGATCGCCTGGCTATCGTTTGGCCAGCGCGCATCGAAACTTGGGAATTGATTTCCCAGCAGTTGCGTAGTGAAGGTGAAGAAGGTCACGGGCGGGAGTCCAGCCGTACTGCCCACAGTCATGAAGTCGGCGGAATAGAGCGGATAGAGCTCGTTCGGATTCGTGCCGGTGGGCGGCAGCTCATAGATTCGGAAGGGATGTGTCTGGAGCCGCATGGCCGCTGTCTTCGGCGGCCCATAGCCGTAATAGGCTCCGGGCATCTGAATCTCGGTGATGTAGCGCGTACCCAGCGTGTTCCAAATGTCGTAGCCCACGTTGTTGCTGAGGTTCCAGAAGTGCGGAACCATGGACTTAGAGAGGGGCGGCAACGTATCCGCACCGCCGTTGCCCTTCATGACCTGCACCGCGAAGGCCAAATTAGACTGCCATTGCGCATCGGTCAGCGGAGTTGCGGACTGCGGATTCCAGTACAGGTCGCCCTCTGAGATTCCCGTATTGGTGTGTAAAGCAATCTTGAGATTGCCCGCATTCACATCGGCGATCGCATCGGTGCGATCCTGCCCGCCTGCCTGCAGATTCACCATTTGAGCCATGGCGGTCACTTTCCACGGGCCGCCGGTTCCATTGGAAGATACCGTTCCAGTGAGAGATGTATTCCACAGATCTTGCAGGCGCGCGCCCCATCCTACCACCTCGTCGTCCATCTGCGAGGCAAAGAAGCGGGGATAGCCGCGCAGCACGAAGGGTTTTCGCGCGGCCCATACCAGGCTTCTCCAGATCAGGTCATCGACGCCCATCATGAATCCGAAGCGATCGGGATGCATGAAGTCGTAAGTGGTGAAATCGACGGCACGGCCCCCGCTCGTCTGCCTGGCGATGATAAGTGGGGAACTTCCGATCAGTGCAATGACCGTTCCTTGCGCGCCCGTCAACAGGGTGGGCGTGGCTACCTGCTGCACGTCGTTGCTATCTTCATGAAACGAGTAAATGAGGTCTCCCGCCGGAGTGTCAGGGAAACGGATCTGCATCGCCGCGATGTAGTGGGGATTGGAACCGTCCGGCATGACCGCGGAGGGGATGTCGATGAGCGTGGCGGCGGGTCCCACGGAGGAGTTCGTTGCCCCAAAGATGCCCTGGATGTGGGCATAAGTCCCGATCGCCGGATCGGCATCGAAGTTGACGAAGCCGGTGCCGCCCTGAACGGCCTGCAGGATTGCCTGCTGCCAGGCTGAGGAGAGCGAGAGCCCGGTGTGTCCGGCCACGATAAGCTGCACCGACCCGAGATTACTGGGCGGGCCCTGCGTCGATGTGTCTATCACGCGGTACGGAATTTGCAGGTGTTCGAGATAGCGCTCCAGATAGCGCTGGTATTCTCCTGGCGAAGCCGTCGCGGTATTGTAGCCCGTCGAATTGCTCGAATTGACCAGCACATCCATGGTGAGGTCAAAACTCTGCGCGGCAACAGCGGGTGCAAACACCGATAGCACAAGCACGGCAACCGCGATCTGAAGAAACGCAACTGGGGATCTAAACCGAAGAAAGCTCGTACTCATTTGAACCTCCCTGAATCAGCTACTTGCTTGAAGTAATAAGTTCTGTTGTAGAGGGAGTATGAGGGCTTTTCGCCGTCATTGAGCACGACATGGTGCAGGCGCCCTTTAAGCGCTTCAATGGTCTGCTGCGCCAGGCGGATGGGGGTTTTCCGGGAACGGACAACGAGAATACCCACGGTTGTGTGTTGCGCGATGTCCAAGGTATCTGCGATGGGAAAGGCCGGTGGCGTGTCAAAAATCACCCACGTAAAGCGCTTCTGCGCCCACGCTAGGAACCGCTGTGGACGACCGGCGGCCATTAGTTCGAAAGTGGCATGGCTCTCCCCGCAATTGATCGCGACACACAGGTGCGAGTTGTGGAGCGAATAAACGCAGTCTTCGGGCCGGCTCAACTCGAGCAGAGCGTCCTCGATGCCAGGCCCATTGAGCGCCAGCCCCAGGTACTCGCGAATACTGGAGCGGCGGGTATCGAGATCGACCAGAAGGGTTGGCGCGCGCTCTGCCAGACAGAATGCAAGGTTGATGGCTGTCAGGGTCTTGCCATCCTCAGGCGCGGGGCTGGTCACCATGAGCGTCCCGCCCTTGGGATGCGCATGGACAAGCCGGCTGGCCAGGCGGCGGTATTGCTCCGCAGCTGCGCCATGCGGCTCATGCAGAAAAACCAGATGACGGTCGCAATTGGCGAGTTGCAAGGCCGTTTGCTGAAACAACGAGTAGGGCATCATCGCCATCGTTTTCGGCTGCGCGTCTTGGAAGCTTTCCGGTGTCATATGCTTGTCTTTGCCATCCCTCAAGCTGTGCGGTTAAGAAACATCGAACGTGCGGTGCGATTGGATAACTGCCGCGGGAACAATTGTGGAGATGACGCCCGCGAATTCGAGTTCCAAGGGAAGAATCTTGATGAGGTCGAGCTCCGACTTGATCGAACCGTCCATCCGCTCTCTCCACCAGAGCAAAATGAAGGAACCGGCAAATGCGACGACGACAGACGCGCCCCATAGCGCGGGCCGGTTGGGAGCCGTTGGATGCTCGGGGGGAACTGCTGGATCGAGAACCTCGAAGCGGTCCGCATCCTGTTTTTCTTCGAGGTCGCTGGCCATCTGCGCGGAGTAGTACTTCTCCAGCAGCGAACGGTAGTGATCGCGCGCTGTCTCGTAGTCCCGAGTCAGCTGGCTAAGCTGCTCCTGACGCAACGGGACCGCATCGACTTTCGCTTGATAGGAATTCAGACGGGACCGGATCGCGGCCTGGTTCTCGACCAGGTGCTCACGTTCGTCATCGATGACCTGAAGCCGCGCATCCACAGTTGGGGGAGGCGCGGCTTGTGGAGCAACTTTGGGTAAAGCCGCCAGCTGCGCGGTCAAATCGCGAATGCGCGCCTGGGCTACGATTACGTCGGGGTGTTGTGGAGTCACGTGGGTGAGCAAATCGTCGAGATGCTGCTTTTCTTGCGCCAATTGCGTGCGAAGCAGGTCGCCAGGATCCGGGGCGCTCACCTGCTTCACCCTGGGATCGGCTTGCGGAGCATTCTTCAGCAGGATCTTCTCTTCGTCGAGCTGCGCGATCTTATCTGACGTGGCCTGAAACTGCGCCTGGAGCTGACCGATGGCCAAAAGATTGGCATTCATCTGATCCGGCATCTCGCCCAGGTGCCCCATGCGAAAAATTCGCAGCTGATTATCCTGGTTTTGCAGGTCGTCGCGCGCGGCATCGAGCTGGTCGCCGATAAACTGCGTGGTCCCCTGCACCTCCTGTTCGCGGTTGGAGATGTTCTTGAGGATGAAACTATTCGCCAGCTCGTTGGCTACTGCAGCGGCGGTTACTGGATTGTCTCCGGTGAAAGATAGGGTAAAGGCGCTGGGGCCGTTACTCGTCCCATGGCTGGTCTGTATCTTGATTTGCTTGCGCAGCTCAAGGACGGCTGCGTCTCTGCCGTCTTTCGCAACCAGTTCCCGGTAGAGGCCGAACTTTTGAATCACCTCGCCTAGGCGCGTGGCAGAAAGTGTTTCCTGCTGCAGTAGCGCCAAGCGGTCAGCGGGATCGTCGACGATCGTAGCGGAGACGTACTTTTCCGGCACCTTGCTCGGATAGGCAAGGATAGTAGTGCTGGCCGTATAGCGGTTCGGAATCCTGGCAACAATGACGCTGAAGACAGTCGCGAGGACGACCCAGATCACAAGCAACCAGCGCCAGCGATAAGTGAGCACGGATCGATACTCGGCGAGGCGGTCGGCGAGTTGGAGAGCATTGGCTTTCATCATTCCCTCAATGGGCAGCCGGTCCGTGATTTGGTTCGTGTTCCGACCAACCGGGCGACCAATAAAGTGCTGCGGTGAATACGGACCGGGACGGCGCGATGTTGTCCGTGCCCGACCAGTTGAAGTGCTGCATAGAAAACGAAGCCTGTAATCCGCGACGGATGGAATGGCCAAACGTGGAAGAGAGGAAGAGCCCTTGAAAAGGCTTCGTGCCGGAAGGCACGGTTCCGCCAATCCAGCCGCCATGCACTTTGAACCACGTATCCGCGCCAAAATGCTGCGACCATCCACCCAGGGCGTTGTTCTCGTAGGTCAAGGCGGCGAACTGCGAGTCATTCACCTGGCGAGAGGCGGAGATCCAAAGGTTGGTCGACACTTTGGGCTTGGCGGAAAGCGCGCCATACATATGGGCGGTGAGGCGGTTTATGCATCCGCTCGATCCGTAGGCCGGCCCCGCCGCGCCTTCCACATTCATCCAGCGAGCAAAGTTGCGTTCGTACAAGGCGCCTGCAGTCTGCGATGTGCAGTCCACAATGCCGGTTTGGATCGAGGTCTCCTCGTAAAGGCCGCCGCCTGCGCGCGGGGAGGGCTGAAATTGGATTTCGGCGTGCGCGTGCATTGTGTTGACCTGGGTCCGGTCATCGATGAAATCGCGAAAGTTGTTGCGAACCGATACCGACCACCAGCGCGTCTCTGTGCTCTGGCGCGTGTAGCGCATGGTCGCCTGGTTGTTCAGCACTCTTCCGGAATAGATGCCGTACGAAGCGCTCTCCACATCGGTCTCTGCGCCGCTGAGATCCACGACACGAATCGCGTCATTGCCGAAGAAGTTATTCACGTCGAAAGTCACAATCGATCGCTCAGTCGGCGTGCGATTCATGGAGATGGCGGTCGTATTCATATAAAGCAGCGGATTACTGGCGGCGTGATAGTTGGTCACGGAGGCCGTGTTTTCAAAGGAGTCGAAACCCTTTGGTTTGAGAGAAACCAGTCCGCCGTAGAGCACGCCGCCCTCGAAGGTCGCATCGAGACCGGGCAGCGCATTGAAGGCTGTGTCTCTGCCGCCCAGGCTGCCGATCGACATGAACAGGTGATTCCCCGCGTCGAGGGGACCGCCTGAATGAGCAAGGAGCGAGCAACGGGACGCGGCAGCCGAAACCTCGTCCGTTCCGAATTCAGGACATGGTGCTTCCTGCTGAGTTGGCTCTGTGAGTTCGGGGGCGACCTGACTGCGCCCGACAGCCAAAGCAAATGCCATGAACAGCGTCAATGTCGCAGTTCCTTTCACGGGACCACCACCGTAAACCCGGGTTGAAGATACTGCTCCTTGCTCGCGTTGCCTTTTACTTCGCTTGCGTAGTTGAAATGAGCAATCGGGTGGCTGTCCGCATCGAGCACGACGATGTTCTTCTTGTGCGCGTACGGTGTGAGTCCGCCAGCGCTGGCAATCAACTGGAGCACGGTGCACGAGGCGAGCAGCGGGTAAGAACCGGGACGCTGCACCTGGCCGGTGATATATACCTGGCGGGAGTGAATTTCTACGACTGAGACAGTAACGTTGGGGTTGGTAAAGTATTTCGACAGAAGGGAGCGAATCAGGTCCTGCGCGGCGAGCGGAGTTTTTCCTGCCACGTGCACCTCGCCGGCAAAGGGCAGCGAGATGAGACCATCAGGACGCACTACCGAGTTTTGCGTTAACTCAACCTCGCGCCACACAGAAATATGAATCACGTCACCCGGACCCAACTCAAAGTCCATATTCGGGATCGCGCCGGGCGTCTTCGTCGTCCCTATAGAGGACGCAATTGCGGCTTTGTCCCCTGCTGCCCCGTCGGCAGACTTGAAGGACTGCTCCTGCGCGTTCCCATTGCGGGGATTCAACATTAGAAAGCCGAATGCAACTAACAATACAAACACACAACCGGATCGGGTCATCTTCGCTCCTCAGGGTCGGGGGCACGGTGGCAAGTGCAATTTGCAGACCAAAGACGGTAGTCTCCAACAACTCCTAACCGCTGTGAATCGAGGCTTTCCAGGGTTGTTTTAAGCACGCTATTTGCAGACGCTGTGCAAACTTCTGCACTTCGTTGCCTAGCGTCTGCAGTTAACCGGCGAGCGATTCATACACCCGAACGGTGCGCCGGGCGATCTCGTCCCACTGGACCAGCAGTTCAAGGTTTCGCCGGCATCCTTGCCACATGCGCTCCCGGGCAACCGGATTAAGCATTTGCTTCAGCGCCGCACACAGACCATCCAAGTCGTCCGGGGGAACAAGCAAAGCATTTTCGCCTTCATGCAGGTATGGCCGGAACGCCGCCAGATCGGAGGCCACGATCGGCTTGCGGTAGTTCAGTCCGGTCAGCAGCGATCCGCTGGTTGTGATGGCCTGATATGGATACACCAGGACATCGGCGGCCTGCAGATACATGGGCACCATCTTGGCGGGAATGTAGCCGAAATCGAGCCGGAAATCTCCAGCAGAGAGGCCCAGCGCAGCCGCTTTTGCGCGAAGAGCGGCCTGCTCGGATTCCGGGCCGTTACCCGCAATTACCAGCAACGGCCTCTGAGTGTCCTTATCAAGACGCAACAACTTCTTCCACGCTACCAAGAGCAGTTGGTTGCCTTTGTATGGCGCAAGCACGCCGAGAGCGAGAAAGAGAGGGCGGTCCTCCGGCAGTGACAACGCGCTCCGGCACTCCTGGGGCGAGAGGGCGGGAGGCTGGGCAAACAAGGGGCCGTGAGGAATGATGAAGAGCCGCTGGCTCTCTACACCGAACTGATCATGGAGCTTCTCGGCAGTCGCGACGTCATGGCAGATGAGCGCATCACAGAACCGGTAGAGTTCGCCGAACTGCGCGACATGGAACTTCTTGGCGCGGTGGGGAAGAAGATTGTGAACTGTGCAGACGATGCGCGCGCCGCGCGAGCGGCACCAGCGCAGAAAGTTCAGCTCGGATCTCCAGCCGTTTTCGAGCAAAACACATTGTTGCTGATGAACGATCTGAGGCGGCCGCACAAACGAGTTCACCTGAAGAACGGAGCGATTGATGGCATACTCCACAAGCCGCGCCGGGCGGAGGAATTGGCGGCGGATGAAGCGGAAGTGAGCCGTCAGATCGAAGGGACCTGGTCTGGGCTGCAGGCCCATGGCGCCGAAGTATTCCGGCTCGAGGTGGTACGACGGGCAAACCATCCGCACGCTCTGCCCGAGATTCCCGAGGGCCAACGTCAACTCCGCGGTGTACCACGGCGTTCGACACCACGGGTCCAGGAGCCACACACGCAAGCGCTGTTGCGCAGCGGACGCCGCGTGGATTCCGCCCGCGGGGCTACCGCGTTCATCTTGGACCACGATCGGCGTTGCACATCTGTTGGTAGACGTCGGCATAGCGCTGCGTCATCCTCGTGTCGGAATAGTAGACCCTAACGTGCCACCGGGCGGCAGCGCCCAGGTGGGAGAGCCTTTCGTAGTTGGAAGTTACCGACAGCATCGCAGAGGTTAGCGCCGTCAGGTTGCCGGGCGGAATCAGGATTCCCGTCTCCTCGTTGCGCACCAGCGACTTGACGGAGCCCACGTCGGTGGCGATAACTACGCGGGCCGATGCCATGGCCTCGAGCAATGCCATAGGAAGCCCTTCGTCAAGCGACGAAAGCACAAAGGTGTCGAGAGAGGCATAAAAACCGGGCATCGACTGTACGTGGCCTAGAAAGACAACCTTGTCGGCGATCTCCAGTTCGCGTGCCAGATGCCTGTACTCATCGATGAAAGGCCCGCTTCCCGCAATCAGCAACCGCGCGCGCGGGACCAGCGGAGCAACGCGCGCCATGGCGCGCAGAAGAATATCGACGCCTTTCGCCTTAACCTGCCGACATGCCGCGCCGAAGATGTGCGCGTCACAGGGAAACAACTTTCGATAGGCCGGCAGGACCGTGGCGTAACTGCCCATGGTAATTCCGTTGGGAATGCACAAGAGCGCCTGATCTTCTACTCCCGCGCTTTTCAGGTCGGCCACGATGGGGTCGGAGACTCCAACCACACGGTCGAAGTGGCGCAGTATCCATCCGTCGATGACCGCATACAGTCGCAGGGCGCGCGTGGCCCTGGTCCACAAATGACACGTGGAGATGACGGGAATGTGAGCAAACCGCGCCCCGATCCAGCCATATAAATCGGGTTTGTATCCGTGGCAATGCACGACGTCGATCTTGCGCCGCTGAATCTCATGGCGCAGCTGAGTGAGAATCCGCCGGTCGAAACGCCCGCGATGAAGCAGCGGAAACACCTCGCAATCGCTTAGGTGTTCTTCAAGCTTGAGCGCGTCCGGACCGGCATAGCGAATGTGTCCGATGCAGGAATCGATGCCTTTTGCCCGCAACTGCCTGACAAGGGTCGTTACCACCGTTTCGGCGCCATACAAACCCGAACTTCCAATTAGATGTAATACCCGCATGATCGATCACGCCTTGAATAAGCTAGGAAATTCCTCCCCGCTGGTCCGATCCCTGAAAGAGCGAAGCATCCGCTCCGATGGACTCCGCGCGAAAAGCTCGGCGCCAGGCCCACTGATAAAAGGAGTCGCCGACGGCCCGTTTGATCAGTTCCCGAACTGCCGCCTTCATCTGTAGCTGTGCGATCATTGACTGCCGCCTCATGAGATATGCGGCGAGCGTGCGCTCACTGGTTGAATGGGTCACGACAAATCTTCCGATTATTTCCGATAGGCCGTCACACGGTTTGCTGTACTCCCCGACGCGCGAGGTATACACGCGGTTGTAGCCTGCTTGCGCACACGCTTCCAGCACGCGCCGGTTTCTTCTGCCTCCGGGCAGCGAGAGGCAATCAATTCCAGCTCCGAGTCTGTCCTCGAGCATTTGCTTCGAAACCACCAGTTCAGCGATGAGCTCGGCATCGTTGCAAAGCGTCAGGAGCTTATGCGTATGGGAATGGGCTCCGATGGAATAACCGGCACGGTGGAGCTCCCGCAGCTGGTCCCAGGTAAGCGCCGACTTACGCGTTTCGACCCAGCTGGTGGTAATGAAGAAAATCGCGGGAATCCGCAATTCATCGAGTATGGGGGCCGCGGCCTCGAACTGAGAGCGATGGCCGTCGTCGAACGTAATGCACTCGTTTGTCCCGCAGTGCCGCTTTACGAGGAGCGCGTGCTGCCGAAACGTCGTTGCGGAGATGGCGTAGACGTCGCTGCAGGCATCGCCGGAGAACTCGTGATACGCAAGCATCATGACTGTACCGCCATCCCGGCGAGTGCAATCGGGAACCGAGGCGCGCTGACAACCGCTTCCATGCAGCAGTCGCGGAAGGGGACAAACTGGTAGCGGGAAAGGAGATGACGAAGCTTGCTCTCCAGCGAGTGCAAGCCCACATACTGCCGGAACCTCGATTTGAACGAAGCATTCAGGCGCGGCTGATCGGGATCTACTTCCCACGGATGCAAATACACGAGCGGCAAGCCGTAGTTGCCTTTGAGCTGGTCAATCGCCAAAGACGCAACTCGCGCAGGAAACATGCGCAAGTACCCACCGCCAGCTGCCGGAACGCGCCATTCTCCCAAGGAGAGAGTTGCGGGCGGAATCTCCAGCAGTTCGCCCGCTCCGGCTCTCCACATGTGCGGCGTAGGCAAAGCGCCAGGTACGCCGTAGAGATCGCGGTGCACCGGATAAATGCTGGAATCGTAGGTGAACCCTGTTTCCATCAAGGCGCGGAGCGCCCAGATGCTCCTGCTTGTGATAGACCAGGTCGGAGCGCGGTATCCCTCGACGCGAAGCCCCGCGGCATCCTCGATGGCTGCGATGGCGCGCAACGTATCGCGGCGGAACTCCTCTTCACTGAGCGTGTACACCAAGCGATGCCAGTAACTGTGACAGGCCAGCTCATGGCCGCGCGCGGCGATCTCGCGCAGCAGCGAAGGAACCTGGTCGGCAATCCATCCCAGAGTGAAGAAGGTTGCCTTGGCATTGTATTCATCGAAGAGATCAAGCAGACGTTTGGTATTGTCGACGACGCGCAGGGGATACTGATTCCAGTCCTCGCGGCTGACCACAGACGACATTGCCTCCGTCTGGAAGTAGTCCTCTACATCCACGCTTAAGAGAGGGTAGAGGGCGACCTTCCGCAGGGCATCCCGCGATTGCTCGGCCGCCACGACGGCCACACGCGGTGAGCCGGCAAATTGAGCATCCTCTTCAGACTGCTCACTAGTCTGCCAGGCGTGCGAAAACCCGCGCGCTAGCACCGAGAGCAAAAGGAATGCGATGCCGAGGACAGCAAGAACCAGCGAATCACTGCGCGCGCCGAGATGCTGCGCTGCCGCCACGCTATTCGAGTTGCCAACCAAGCCGGGAATGGAAAGTAACAAGATCGCGGACATTGGAACAGACTCCTTTTAGCCCCTCGCCGCAACGAGAGGAATCGAACTGCTAGCCTTGGGTGGTCCGCCTTGCCAGATGCGCTGTTTCAGGTCGTCGAGAACCACGCCGCACGCATTGCGCGCGATGCGCACCATGGCATTGTTGTTGAGGGTGTCGTTGACAATTTGAGTGGTGTTCGCTACGAACAGGTGCGGTACGCCGGTGGCAACGCCCGGGATCTTCGCCATCGAATGCAGCGTGGGTACCGGCTGGACAAAGCGCTGCCGGAAGACGAACCGTGAAACGATATCCGAAGCGCGTAGATTCGGGTACATGCGCCACAGCGCGGCGGAGAAGTTCTCCCAAACCTGTTCGTCGCTAGATTGAAAGAGCGGGTCCGCCGGCGAAGTGTACTTGGGCAGGTAGACAAGCGTAGCCCCTTTGGTCTCAATTTCGGGGTCAATGAGATTCGTCATCTCGACGACGCCGGTGAAGGGAGTGTGCTGCGTGACGTTGGTGAGGTAGTAGGGACTGAGCGAATGCCGCAGCACCAGCGCTACGCATACCACGCCAAGGTATTGAGGCACCGTCAAGCGCCGTGCGTAATCCGACGGCAGCGCCGGAACGAGGCGCAGAATCTCCGGCGCGGGGACCGTCATGAGACAGGCATCGTACTCGCGAAAGGCGCGGTGGCCGCTTACGCCAATCCCTTCCCGGGTCGGCTCGATCATATCGAGTTTCGCGCCCAATTCGAAGCGGCCGCCCAAATCGCTAATCTCGCTCGAAAGGCGATCGAGGACGACGCGGTAACCGCCCTCCACGTAACCGAGCTTCTCTTTCTTCTCGATTCCCTTGCCGCGTGTGGAGTAAAGCCTGCGAATAGTGGACCAGAGAAACGCCGCGCTGGCCTGCGAACGCATCTCGCCCAGCTTGCAGCGCAGCAACGGGTCCCAAATTTCGCGATGGAGTGCTGCGCCGAAGACTCGGACCACCCAGTCCTTCACTGGAACCGCATCCAGTCCTTCACCGTTCGCAAATCGCCCGGCATAGATAATGCCAAGGCCAAACCGTATCTTTTGCGCAAGAGAAAGGCAGGGAAATCGCAGCAGATCGGCTGGAGTTGTCATGTTGTGCAGCGCGTCCTGCGAATAGAAGCCGACCTTCGTGGAGCGCCAGCGGAGACGCGATGCGAGACCGATTTCGTTCAACATCCTGAGGAGGTCCCGGTCCGAGGTGAGAATGCAATGGTAAAACCGGTCCCACTGGAAGGAGCCGAAGTCCTGCGTAGCGGCGAGGCCGCCCACCACCGGCTGGCTTTCGAATACAGTTACGTCGGCGCCGCAGCGCAGGAGTAAATGCGCCGCGCAAAGCCCTGTGATCCCGCCCCCGACGATGGCGACGGAAGCGCTCATGGGCTCACCCCCACGAGCACCACGCCGAGCGTAATTATCAGGACCGAGATCCAGCGCGGGATGGAAATGGGTTCGTTGAGCAGGAGGCGCGCGAGAAGAGTGACCAGAACATATCCGGCGCCGAGGAGCGGATATGCATAGGAGATGTCCGCATGACGGATTGCAGTGAGCCAAAGAATAGTGGCGACGACGAAGCAGAGCGCCCACAGGCTGAGCCACAAGTGGCGATGGCTGGGCGCGACGCCTCCGCGATGCCATGAGGCGCGGCGCAATGAAATCTGCGCAGCTGCATTCAGGACAACACTTCCGGCGATGGGAACGAGCGGCGTCACGATACGCCTCCTCGTTCCGAGAGCGCCAGCAGCGCGACTCCGGCGGTGATGATTCCGATGCCTATCCACCGCCCGCTCTGAATGTGCTCCCCGAAGAGAAACCTGCCACCGAAGGCGACCAGCACGTAGGTACATGCGCTTAGGGGGTAAAGATAGCTAATTGCCGCGCGCGCCACCGCTTTCAACCAGAACCAGGTTCCCGCCGCATAGACAGCCATTCCGCAAAGCACGCCCGCTGCGGCTTGATATTGCGCCTGGGGCACGCGGCCGTTTCCGTGCCCCGCAGCCAACAGGAACGCCGCCTTCACGACCAACTGCGCAGCCGCACCCAGAAGGATCGACGCGAGCGCCAGCAGCTCCGCGCGTACACGAATTCCCTGCGTAGGCGCAAGCGCCTCTTGGGGCGCGAGACTCTGAAGTTGCTCGGCTGTTCGTGGGCCGCTCATCCGCGCGCCTCCTGCAATGCGGGCTGAGCGGTCTCGTCGACGGCAGCAAGCTTTTCCGCATCTGCGAACGCCGTTATGCCGCGCTGCCACTCGATGGTCCGCCGCAGTCCCTCGTCGAGTGCGACGCGCGGCTGATAGCCGATCAGGCGCTTTGCCTTGCTCAGGTCCGGCACACGCCGGCGCACGTCCTCATATTTGCGGCCTGCAATATCGTCGTAGGCAATGGTCTGAGTGCGCAGCGGCCTCTTGGTCGCGCATAGGCGGTGAATTTCTGCGGCCAATTCGAGAATCGTGATTTCGCGGTCGTTGCCGATATTGATGACCTCGCGATTGATGTCCTCTGCCTCAGCCGCATCGGCAATTCCGCGCACCGTGTCGGAAATGTAGCAGAAACTGCGCGTCTGCAACCCATCTCCGTGCAGGGGAATGACCTGGTCGTGCAGGATGGCGTCGATGAACACCGACTGCGGCCCTCCCCACCAGCTCAGGTGCTGGCGCGGGCCATAAGAACCGAAGACGCGAATCAGGACCGACGAAAATCCGAGTTCCTCGCTCAAGGTCAGCGCCAGATGCTCGTCAAAGAGCTTCGAAGTGGCATAGGCCCAGCGCGCTACGGTGGGAGATCCAAGCACAGAATCGTCATCTTCCGCAAAGGGAATCCGCGGATTCTTTCCATAGACATCTGAGGTTGAGGTTATGAGGAACCGCGAGCTACGCTCCGCCGCGAGGCGCAGCACATTCAGAGTTCCCTGCGAATTGACCAGCAGCGTATCACTGGCTTTGCCGTAGCGGGGAATCTTGAACGCGGCCAGATGCAGGATCATGTCCAGACGCTGGGCTGCAGCGCCTCGTAGCGTCTCGGGGTCGCGCACATCGCCATGGACGAAACTGAACGCGGGATGGCGCCGGGCGTCCTCGAGGTTTCGCAAGTTCCCTTGCGAGAGATTGTCGAATGCGATCACGCGATGCCCGCGGCGAAGCATCTCATCGGTCAGGTGCGAGCCGATAAAGCCCGCGGCACCGGTTATCAGTATGGTTTTCATGCGTGGACATCTCCCAAGGCGTCGAGGATGGTTTGAATGGTGACGGCGGCGGCATGGCCGCCACCGAACTGCGCAAGATCCGGCGATCCCTGCGGCAAATAGCCATTTCCCGCGAGCAGGCTGTTTGCCGCCGCAAGCGCCGCCTCCGGATTCATGCCGATGACGCGGTTCCAGCCGCCCGTCAGCGTCTCCGTCCACTCCGTCTCATTACGCAAGGTGAGACACGGGACGGAGAGAAAGTAAGCCTCCTTCTGCACGCCGCCGGAGTCAGTGAGGATGACGCGCGCATCGCGCTCGAGCGCCAGCATCTCGCCGTAAGAACAAGGCTCAATGAGATGCACATGCCGTATGCGCTCGATACGGCGGAGGTCCTCGCCGGCGAGCCGCGCGCGCAGGCGCGGATGCATAGGGAGAATCACCGTCATCGGCATTTGCTCCAGGATGCGGAGAAACGCTGCACGGCGCTCCGGCGTATCGGTATTCTCGGCACGGTGCACCGTGATCAATGCGAAAGGCCGCACCGCCAGCGGATGCGAAGGGGCTTTCCCGACGTGCTCAAGCAGCAGATCGAGCATGATATCGCCGGTCAGCCTGCATCTCTCGGCCAGTCCCTCTCGCCCGGCGTTCGCCATCGCTTGCGCGGTAGGACACAGCAGAAGGTCGGACAAGTGATCCGTAACAACGCGATTCAGCTCTTCAGGCATGTTGCGGTTGAAACTGCGCATCCCTGCCTCGATGTGAATCACGTCAATATCCATTTTGGCCGCAGCCAGCGCAGCCGCCACCGTCGAGTTCGTGTCGCCGTAGACGATTACGGCGTCCGGCCGCCATTGGTCGAGCGCAGCCTCGATCATGCCGAGCATGCGCCCGGTCTGCTCGCCATGGCCTCCAGACCCCACGCCCAAGTTGCAATCGGGAGTAGGAATGTGCAGCTCGCTGAAGAAGCTGTCGGACAGCCCAGAGTCGTAGTGCTGGCCGGTATGCAAGAGCCTGTGGTCCACGCCTGCGGCGCGCACCTGCGTGCGCAAGGCATCTGCAATAACGGCAACCTTGACGAACTGCGGCCGCGCACCTACAACAGACAGCAGCCTCATATCTGATGCTCCAGAAGCTGTTCGTCGGGCACAGGCCGGTATTCCCTTGCCGGGGCTCCCATGACCGTCATGCGGTCGAGCACGTCGTGCGTGACGATCGAGCCTGCCGCAACCAGCGCGTCCTCGCCGATCACGACTCCGGGCAATAGCGTCGCATTGGCGCCAATGCGCGCCCCGGAGCGCAGGGTTGCGCCGCGATGGAACTTGAAACGCTCCAGCGTGCGGCCGAGGAAGTTGTCGTTTGTCAGCGTCACCTCCGGCGCGACAAAGCAGTCATCCCCGATGGAGGAAATCGCGGTGATATAAGCGTTGGTTTCAATCTTGCAGCGGGAGCCGATCTCCACTCTATTTTCGACTGTGACGCCGCGGCCGATGATGGTGAATGCGCCAATGGTCGTCTTCTCGCGCACCGACGCAAGATCGGCGACCATTACGCCGTCTTCCAGGGTTGCGCCTTGATAAATGACGGCATGAGTTCCGATAATGCAGTGATCTCGGATCACACAGGGGGGGAGATCCGCTGTGTCCGTCATGGCGCTTCGCGGGGAGCGCATCCGAGACTTGCCGATAACCGCATAGTCGTCGATGCGTACGCAATCGCCAATCTGCGTGCCGGCGTGAATCACGACTCCGTGACCAATGCGGCAATCCACGCCGATACGAACGTCTTCTTCGATGACAACGTTATACCCGCAAAGCAGACCAGCGTCGATCTGCGCGGTCGGATGCAGTGACAAGTTCATTCTCTTCTCTCAGTGGTACCGGAGTCCCGTCGTTTTCAAGTGATTGTTGAGCAGCCTCGAGAATTCTGACAACACGGAGACCGTCAGCCGCGTCACTGCGCGGACGCTGGCGCTGCGCGACGCAATCCAGAAAATGCTGGCACTCCAGCTTGAGAGGTTCCGCCGCCGAGATGCGGGGAATCCTGATATCGCCGAAGCGCACCTGGATGGCTTCTCCGTAGCTGTGCGCCTGCTGCGGGGTCGCACAACTGTCGTAGATGCGAAGCTTTTCGCTGGTCGCAGTATCGTCGAAGACAGCCATCTTCCTGCTGCCCACGATGGTAGTCGTCCGTGTCTTGTGAGGATCCAGCCAGCTAATGTGGATGTGTGCCATGATGCGGTTCTCGAAGAACAGGCTCAGGAACACTACATCTTCAATGCCATCCTGGATGAAACTCTGGCCGCGCGCGCTCACATCCACGGGGTCCACGCCGAGCATGTAGAGAATCTGCGAGATGTCGTGAGGGGCAAAGCTCCACAAGGCGTTTTCGTCGCCGCGGATGCGCCCTAAGTTCACGCGCTGGGTGTAGATGTAGTAAATGTCGCCAAGTTCGCCGGAGCGGATCATGCAGCGCAGCTCTTCTACCACGGGATGGTATTCAAGCAAGTGGCCCACCATCAGAATGCGCTCGCGCACCTCGCTGAGTTGCTGCAGCTCTTCCGCATGCTCCAGTTTGAGCGTGAACGGCTTCTCGACGAACACATCGTAGTCGGCGTGCAGGGCTTTGCGGACGAGCGGATAATGAGTCACCGCTGGGGTACTGACCACAACGGCATCGATACCGTTCGCCATGAACATCTCGTCCACGCTCTGGTAAACTGCGACACCTGGCCAATGTTTTTGTGCCGCCTCGCGGCGCGCCTTGCTCAGATCGCAGCAAGCCGTCAAGTCGCAATCGGGCAGTTCGTAAAAGCACCGCCCGACGTTCCATCCCCATGCACCAAGGCCAATAACTCCAATGCGAGCTTTCTTCAAGACAACCTCCTTTAGCCGGCCGACGAATTTTCCTCGCCGAACCGAACCGCGACGGACACCGCCGCTGTAGTCTCGGCAGGCTCAAGCACTCGTGCAATGGCCCGACGAGAATGGATTCTGCCGGCGATCCTCATTTGTACGAGCGACGCCATCATCCATAGATGGATGCAGATAGTACGGACAATCCGAATTTTGCTGTACCCGTGCTGCCGCGCCCTGAGCTCAAGCGGTACCTCGGTGATGCGATAACCGAGGCGGTGCGCGCGAAGAAGAATCTCGACCGCGGAGACGAATCCGTTGCTGTGGAATTGCAGATCGCGCACCACCGAGCGCCGATAGGCGCGGAAGATACTCGTGTAGGTGTACAGCTTGAGCGGGCTGAGAATCCGGTAAAGCGACGAGCACTTGCGGCTGAGAAGGAGCCGCCAGGGCGCAACGCCGGCGACTCGCCCCTGCGGGTGATAAGGAGAGGCCACTGCAACATCGGCTGCTCCGGAAATAACGACGCCAATCAACGAAGAGAGATTCTCGGGCGAGTAGCTGCAATCCGCATCGATAGTGCAGACGATGTCGCCGGAAGCCGCTTTGAACCCCGTCCGGATGGCAGCGCCTAAACCCCGGTTGGTGTTGTGCCGGCGCCACGCATACCGGGCGCCTTGGGGAACGACTGCCGGCATCAGCTCCCAGGTGCGGTCGGAGCTTCCGTCATCCACCAGGCAATACTCGACCGCAAAATCGATGGCGAGCTTACGATGCAGGACCGCCAGCTTTTCCTTAAGGATGGAGATAGACTCCTCCTCGTTGCACATCGGAATGACGATCGACACCGTTTGTTTGCGTGATGTTTTGGCACTTGGCATAGGTAGTCGAGTCCCGTTCGGGATACGATTTTGCAATCCCATTGCCAAGTCGCCGCTACGGCCCGACAACCGCAATTCTGCGCGACCACCGTGTGAATTGGGCGTTGGAAGGCGCCATGGATCTGCGGCTAGGTACAGGGAGGTGCAAAATCCCTGCTGCGAAGAGCAAAGGTTTGCACACCTTTGTATTCGGCCCGAACCGGCCGGCAGGGCGCGAAAGGCTGACAGATTAGGCCAAACCCCGCGACTTAGCCTTTGGCACGTAAGCTGCAAATCGATCTGGTATGGCAACTCAATCTCTCACCGCGCTACTTGCGGCCGTTTCGAAACTTGAGCGCATTCAAAACCGGACTGCCCGGGTAGGAGTTATCGGCATGGGGTATGTCGGCCTGCCGCTAACTCTGCTCTTGTGTGACGCCGGATTTACCGTCACCGGATTTGATATCGATCGGGACAAGATATCCGAGCTCGAAGCAGGGCGCTCTTACATTCACAGAATTCCGCACACTGAGATCGCGCGCGTGCGCGAAAAAGGCTTTCGCGCGACGAGGGATTTCCAGCACCTGGCATCGCAAGATGCGATCGTCATCTGCGTTCCTACACCCCTGACCGAGCACCGCGATCCGGACCTAAGTTTCATCCGCAACACGGCTGAGGCCATAGCCCCGCAGCTGGTCGAGGGACAGGTTGTCATTCTGGAGAGCACCACGTATCCCGGCACTACCGAGGAAGTTTTGGTGCCGATTTTGGAGAGCGGCAACCGCAGAGGGCTGGTTGCTCGCCGCGAAAATACCCCGGAAAACGTGGCCAGCTTTCAGGTCGCATTCTCGCCGGAACGCGAGGATCCGGGCAACGACACGGTAGCGCGTTGCGATATTCCCAAGGTGGTCGGCGGATTCGATCCGCTGGGAGCCGAGATGGCGGTGGCGCTGTACGGGTCGATCTTTCGCCGGGTGGTGCGTGTCTCCTCGACCGCCGCGGCCGAGATGACCAAACTGCTCGAAAACATCTACCGGTGCGTGAACATTGCGCTGGTGAATGAGCTCAAGCTGCTGTGCCTGCGCATGGGCATCGACATTTGGGAGGTAATCGACGCAGCCGCCACCAAGCCGTTCGGTTTCCATCCCTTCTATCCCGGGCCGGGGCTCGGAGGTCACTGCATTCCCATCGATCCCTTCTACCTAAGTTGGAAAGCGCGTGAGTGGGACTTTCACACAAAGTTCATTGAACTGGCCGGCGAAGTAAACGAAGCCATGCCGGAGTTCGTGGTGCATTCAGTTGGCGCGGCGCTTAACGACCATTCGAGGGCCATCCGCGGCGCGCGCGTGCTGGTGCTGGGTATCGCGTACAAGCGCGACATCGACGATCTGCGCGAGTCGCCTTCCTTGACCATCATCGAGAAACTGCGCGAGTTGGGTGCGGAAGTTAGCTACCACGATCCCTATTTCCCGTTCGTCGGCCACGGGCGCCACTACAGCCTGAACATGACGTGCGCGTCACTCGACAATCTGACGCAATACGACTGCGTTCTGATCGTCACCGACCACTCGGATTACGATTACGAGCGGATTGTGCGTGAGTCACGCTTGGTCGTCGATTCCCGCAACGCAACCAAAGGCATGTCTGCTCCGAACCTGGTGCGGTGCTGACGGCTAAGACAGCGGGGCTGTGGAACGCTGGAAGCCTGGATCGCTTTGATGGTGACAGCAACTAGTGGTGTGCAGGGTAGTCGCAGGGCGTTCCAACCGGTCTCATAAAGACCTCAGGGCTCCCCCTTAGCAAGGATGAGCCCCAACAACAACCCAGGGTGGTCGCATTTGAATTTGGGGTCGTGAAGGGGCGGGGCGAGGCGACCCGGAGATGCGGCATCATTGCGCGCGAGTTGTTGAAACGGCGATTGATAATAGGGCAGTTACGAGACCAAACTCCGCGAAATTCGGCGAAATTGCTGCAGCGGCGACTGATAATAAAGCACTTACTAAAGAAAATACCGCGTAATTCGACGGTATTTTTTGAGATACGCGCATTGATTATG
>Ga0335078_10001107_pt1 | contig 40902 bp, 35 predicted proteins | sample Lox_Sample_32_FD_206711 | JGI IMG/M metagenome (GOLD analysis project Ga0335078, IMG submission 206711) | Soil microbial communities from Loxahatchee National Wildlife Refuge, Florida, United States - Lox_Sample_3.2 | ecosystem: Environmental > Terrestrial > Soil > Wetlands | place: USA...
GGAGAGACTGGGCCGTATTGCCAGTACGCGGTGGTGAGGTGCCGGGGGATATGGCGGAAATTCATGGAAGCCGTCGCGCCTGCAATGAACAGACCTGAATCGGGCGAAGGGGCGGGCTTCTTCGTCGTGACGAACGCGGAAACGAGCCGGCCGATTTTGGCTGCGAGCGACGACATTTGGGAGTTGGTGCTGCTCACTGGCTCGCTCGAATCGCGCGTTGCCGCGGCGCTGAAGTCGCAAGAGCCGGCGTTTGTGGCAAAGTTCTGCTTTGAGTTAGCGCAGGCGTTCAACAATTTCTACCACAAGCATCACATCCTCACGGAAACGGACGAGAAGCGCAAAGCGTTTCTGCTGTTGATCTGCAGAGAAGTGGAATTGCGCTTGATCGAAGGTTTGAGCCTGCTGGGTATTGAAGCTCCTGAAAGAATGTAATTTGCCGCTGCCCGATCCGCGTCAGCGGATGTGGATTCCGCCGCTGCCAGTTTCAAGATCCACGCTGCCATTGCCGTTCCCTACGCGCCCGCGGAGCTCGTGCCGGCCTTGCTCTTCAATTGTCAAAGGAAGGTCGGAGTTGATGGAAGAGGAATGCGTGACGGCGTGCACGCGAAATCCGGCGTCCGACGGCACATCCAAAGTGATGCTGCCAGAGCCGGTGTGAATCTGCCAGTAGCTGCTGGCTGCGGGGTTGCCCTGAACGTGAATGCTGCCGGAACTGCTTGTGGCGCGCAGATCGTCCGACACGCCAGACACCTGGATCGAACCGCTGCCGGTGCGAGCGGTAACGCGCCCGTGGACTTGATCCATCTCGATTCGGCCAGAGCCGGTTGAGGCGTGAATTTCTCCACCGACGCGGTTCAGCTCAATCGTGCCCGATCCAGTTGTCGCGGAAGCGCGGCCGGAAACGTCCGCCAGCGCGATGCTGCCGCTGCCGCTGTCGGCGGACGCGTCATTCTGAATGTTGCGCACCGTAATGCGGCCTGAGCCGGTGTGCAGAGTTGCGGGGCCCTTGATGTCCGTCACTTCCAAATCGCCGGAGCCAACCTGCGCGTGAAGTTCGGTATCCACGGGCACTTCGATCGTGTAATTTACGCGAACGTTGTGAAGCAATTCGCTGGAAAAGCCGACGCGGACGAAGTTGCCCTGCTGTTCGACGGGAGAGCTTGAGTTCAATTCCTTGAGCTGCCCTTCAGCATCCTCAAAGATCGAATTCCACGCGGTATATTCCGCGCGGACGTGCACCTGCCCCGTGGAGCCGGTACGAATCTGCGCGTAGCCGGAACCGTTGTGGAGCTCGAGCTGCACCGGACCCGACACGGTATAGGTGTGATCGAAGCTGCCGGTTTCGCCGGGGCCAAAGCCGCATCCGGATGCAGCGACTACGAGAGCCATCACGAAGAGGGAGGCTGCGTACTGGGCGCGCTTGAGCACTGGATTCCTCACTTGACGACGCGCGGCCGACGGCCGGGCGGCTTCAGTCCAAGATACGAACAGAGAACGATTGTGGTTCCATGTATACGACGGGAAATATTCGCGAGGCAAGTGTCGGGCGGCTACTGGAAGTCCAGGAGTACATCGACGATGTGCTTTTCTTCGTTTTTGCGGGGCAATTGCCCGACTTTATCGTAGTGGACAGGCACGGCGCCGAAGATTGCGTCGGTCGGCTTACCGATCCTAGTGACGAAATTATCGAAGTAGGCCTGATCGAAGACGGCGCCTGGCGCGAGCTTCCAGGCCTCGCGCAATTTCTTTTCTCCGTCCAGCGAAAGGCCGGTAATGATCAGATCACCCATGTGGTATTGCTGGCCTTCGGTGATTTGAACTTTGTAGCTTGCCTTCCCGCCCGCGTCATCGAATTCCGCCACGGGATCAACCTGTGCATCCATGTAGCCGATGTGTGCGTAGGCGTTTGTGACGGCATTCCACGCGGCGAGAATTTTCATCCCGTCGGCGATGGCACCGGCCTGAATCGGCAGCATGCTCACTAGCGCGATATTGCTGTAGGCCTTGTTGCCTGACCAGGTGACTCCGCCGAAATGGTATTGCACGCCGAGCTGGATGGGCAGGGACACGCGCACACTGTCGTCCTGGCTACCGTTGGGAGAACGTGTGAAAGTCCACGTCGGCGTGCCGAAAGAAACTTTCAGGTAGCCGGCCTCGAAATAGACCGGGCGGATTTCTTCAAATGCATAGAGCGAAATGGCCAGCCGCGAGTACGGGTGGCCGACAATATCGGAAAGCTGTGCTGAAACGGCGAGAGACTTCATTGCCAGCGGATCGCTGAACGTGATGCCGCGCAGCATGACGGGGTTATCCACCACGCTGAACTGCATGACGGAGCCGGAATTATCCGGCCATTCGATCATGGTGTGCTGCACCATTCCGTGGACGCCCTTGCTGGGTAGAAATTTTTGGATGGCGGCGGCCATGGCGTCCAGCGCATCGCCTTCTTGCGGAGCGGTGCCGTCAAACGAGCCGAGCGCGGAGCGAATCGCGCCGGCCAGCTCGTCATCTGTAAACCACGGAAAATTATCGAAAATCACAGGAATGGACGCGGCGTCTTTCACGTCAAAGAAAAGGTGCACGCCACTGGCGTCTGTGGTGTAGTGATAGTTGATCTCTGAAAAAAGTCCCGTTTTGCCGAGCTTATCCGCGGCTCGCTGCAAATCATCCTTGCTGACGACATCGCCGACTTTTAGGCCGGAGCGGGTCGCGGCTTCTGCGTTGCTGATTTTCTTCGAGCCGGTGATTTCTATGGATGCAAGTTTGGCTGCGGCCGGAGGCGTCTGCGCCTGATCCTGGGCGAAAGTGGAGAACGCAAGCAAGCTGAGAGTGAGCGCAACGAAAATAGCGCATCGGCGGCTGGGCATCAGATTCGAGCGGCAGACAAGTGGAGCGAAGCTTCTCACGCATCTATTGTACGAGATTTTTTCGGATGCGCCAGCGGCGGGTGATGCGCTCCGGCGGAGATCTCAACGGAATTGTACTTCGATGTTTACCACGTGCGTCTGCGAGTTGACCGTCGACGAGGGATTGATCGCCCACGCCTTCGCCGCCGCGCCTGCTTTCAATGCCGACGGCGCGTCTACCTGCAAGTAGGTTTTGAGGTACGTGTCGTCGTACACGTCGCCGGGATGCAATTTCCATGCTGCTTTCAACTTGGCGGCAAGCGGCTCGGACACGCCACTGATGGTCAGCTCGCCCATGTGATATTGCGGGCCTTCGGCGATCGCGGCATGAAATATCACCTGATGCTGAGCGGCGTCGAATTCCGGATTGACGTCGAGCTCCGCCTGCAGATAGCCAATCTTGCCGTACGCGTGACGTACTTGCAGCCATGCCAGGTCAAGCTTGTTCTGCCGGGCCAGGTCGCCGGGCTTGAAGTCAATCGCTTTTGTGAGCGCATCGCCCGTCATCGCCTGATTTCCGCTCCATGTGATGCCGTTAAAGTTGTATTGCGGGCCAGAGGTGACGTCGAATTTCACGACAATGCCGGCCGAAGCGTCCGAATTCTGCTGATCCTTCAGAGAAACCTGCGGTGCGGAAACGTGTACCTGCAAATAGCCTTCATTGTGGTACGTTTCCGCGATGCCGAACCCGCCGGAGCCGGCGGCCAGCGTGCGGGAGTAATTTGATCCGAGATGAGTTTGCGTGGCGCGCTGCAGCAGATCCGCAGCGAGCGGTCCGCCGCGGCAACCGGCATAGAGACGTCGGTGACCTGCAGCGTATAGCCCGTCGCCGGCCCGCCCAGTTTGCCGCTGAGGATTCCCGTGACGTGACCAGTAATGCTGTGTTGCTTTAGAAAATCTTCGAGCGCCGTCGTAACTTGATTGGCCAAATCGCCGGTTTGGGGCAGCATGCCGTCGAAAAGAGGATTCGCACGGCGCCCGACTGCTGTCAGCTCCGCATCTGAGAACCAGACGAAATTGTCGTAAATGCACGGGACAAGGTTGGTGGCGTCATTGATGTGATATTCGACGGTCATAGCGTTTCCAAGTGTGGAGTAGCTATAGCTGATGTTTGCCAGCACTCCGGTCTTGAAGAGGCGATCGGCCGCGGCGTCAATGCCCGCCAAGTCGATCGGCTGGCCTTTCTTCAGGCCGCCGGCTTCGGAAATTTGGTCAGCCGTAAAACGGCTGTGGCCCTGAATAGTGACCTTGCTGAGCGTGAAGCTTCTTGCGGCCAGCGCGGACTGAGCGGCGAGCGGCGGCGGGATCGCCAAGAAAAGAAATGCGATTGCGGCGGAAGCGCGCAAAGTGATGCAGGCTGGAAGAGCCATGGCGGGGATTATGTATACAGGTTCTTTTCCAGGAAGACAACAGGGTGCTTGTTGTCATGTAAAACAGCGGAGGCGCTGGATGAACTATTCGACGGTGACGGATTTGGCCAGGTTGCGCGGCTGATCCACGTCGCAACCGCGCCGCACAGCGATGTGATAGGCGAGCAGTTGCAAGGGGATGATTTCGAGTATCGGCGCGAAAAGTTCAGGCGCCATGGGGATTTCAATTGCGTGATCGGAGGCGTCCCGCGCCAGCTCGTCTCCGGTGCTGACGATCGAAATCACAATGCCGTCGCGAGCTTTCACTTCCTTAATGTTGGAAACGCTCTTCTCATAGCGAGTCATCGATTCGGGATCGTTTTGATCGCGAGTGGCGAGCACCACGACCGGCAGATTTTCGTCAATCAGCGCGTTCGGGCCATGCTTCATTTCGCCGGCGGGGTAGCCTTCGGCATGAATATAAGAAATTTCCTTTAGCTTCAGCGCGCCTTCCAGAGCGATGGGGTAGTGAATGCCGCGGCCGAGGTACAAGAAGTCCGTGAAATTTTGGAATTCCCGGGCGAGTGCGTCGTAGAGGCCGGCTTCGTCGCCTTGCAGAATCGTTTCCATTTTGTGCGGCAGACGCGTGAGTTCCTGCATCAGCGTGCGCGCGCAATCCGCGGTGACCGTGCCGCGCACCTGCGCGAGATAAAGGCTGACGAGGGTGAGGGCTGTCAATTGGCCGGTGAAAGCCTTTGTGGACGCGACACCGATTTCAGGACCCGCATGAGTGAGCACCGTGCCGTTCGCTTCGCGGGTGATCATGGAGCCCTGCACGTTGCAGATCGCGAGCAGCTTTGCGCCCTTCTGTTTTGCTTCGCGTTGGGCTGCCAGCGTGTCTGCGGTTTCACCGGATTGGCTGATGCTGATGCACAGAGTATTCGGATTGATGATGGGATCGCGGTAGCGGAATTCGCTGCCGTAATCCACTTCGACGGGCAGGCGCGCGAGCCGTTCGATCATAAACTTTCCGGCGAGGCCAGCATGCCAGCTGGTGCCGCACGCGATGATTTTGACGCTCGTGAAATTCTTGAATTCCTGCTCGGTGATATCCATCTCGTCGAGGAAGACCTTCCCGGAATCCAGTGAAATGCGGCTGGACAAGGTGTCCCGGACGGCGCGCGGCTGTTCAAAAATTTCCTTCTGCATGAAATGTTTGAAGCCGCCCTTTTCCGCCATGATCGGGTCCCAGACGATGTGCTGCACGGGCCTTTCGATGGGCTTGCCATCGAAATCGGTGACCTTGACGCCGCTGGAGGTGAGAACGGCGAGGTCGCCATCGCCGAGAAAGAAAACGTCGCGTGTGTGGTACAGAATCGCGGGGATGTCGCTGGCGATGAAAAATTCGTTCTGGCCCAAACCAATCACGGCGGGAGGGCCCATGCGCGCGGCGACAATCTTGTTCTTGTCGTGAGTGGAAAGAATCGCCAGCGCGTAGACGCCGTGAAGCTGCTTCACGGTTTTGCTGACGGCCTTTTCGAGCGGACCGCCTTCCTTCATGTACTTTTCGACGAGATGGGCGACGACTTCGGTATCCGTTTCCGTGACGAACTTGTGGCCTTCGGCAAGCAGCTGCTTTTTCAGCTCGACATAATTTTCAATGATGCCGTTGTGCACGACGACGACGTCACCCGTGCAATCTCGATGCGGGTGCGCGTTTTCTTCGGTCGGGCGGCCGTGAGTGGCCCAGCGGGTGTGGCCCAGACCATAGCTTCCATGCAGGGGATTTTGCCGGATGACTTCTTCGAGATTGCGCAGTTTGCCCGAAGCGCGGCGAATATCCATTTTGCCGGTGCCGTTGACAACGGCGATGCCGGCGGAATCGTAGCCGCGATATTCCAGACGGCGCAAGCCGTCGATGATGAGCGGGACGACTTCTTTAGGGCCGATGTATCCAACGATTCCGCACACGGGAAAATCTCCAATTGCGCCAGTGGGTACGATGCAGGGCTGGCTTTAATGGTTCAGCGTAGCATATTCGCGAAATCTGATGCGGAATGCCGAGGTCGTGGTTTCCTGGGAAAAACGGGCTAATCCACGATTTCAAAGCGGAATTCTTCGATGACGGGATTCGCCAGAACATCGCGGGCGATGCGCTCGACTTGCGCACGAGCGCCGTCGCGGCTCACACCTTCGAGCTCAATTACAAAGAATTTTCCCTGGCGCACGTCCTTTACAGATTTATAGCCGAGGGAAGCGAGCGCGTGATGAATTGTTTTGCCCTGAGGATCGAGAACGGTGGGCTTCAACATGACCCAGACGTGAGCTTTCATGCCGGGCATTATAGCAAGATGCCGGACACTTACGAATTCGACAGGGAAATCGGTCGAACGGCGCTGAGATGGTGATCTTTTTCCGCCGATGCAAGGAATGCATTCTGGAAGCTCATTTCGGCAAGGCGTTTCAGCATGGCCGGAGTAAAACCCATTCGCGAGGCGTGCAAGTATTCTTCATTCAGCGTCGATTCAAACATTGCTGGATCATCCGTCGAAAGCGCAATTTGTAAGCCGCGGTCAAAGAGTCGCCGCAACGGATGCTCCAAAATGCCTGCAGCAGGTTTTCCGATTTGCCGCGCAAGGGCGCCCGTGCGAACGTTGCTCGTTGGGCAGACTTCCAGAGTGACGTTTCGCTCGACCAGGAAGTCCATGACTGCCGGATCATTTACCACCGCGATCCCGTGGCCGACGCGCGTGACGCCAAGGACCTCAACGGCGTTGCGGACGGACTGGGCATTGCCAATTTCGCCCGCATGAACCACGCGCTGCAATCCATTTTCCGCCGCGAAATCATAGACGCCGCGAAAATCGCTGGCCGGCAACGCCAGCTCATCGCCGCCCATCCCAAATGCTACGACGCCTTCGTCGCGACACTCCACTGCGAGTTTGGCGACATCCCGCGCCGCGGGCACGCCAAACTGGCGCACGGCGTCGAAAATCCACTGAATCGCCAGCCCGGATTTTCTATAGCGATCGGTCGCGACGCGCATGGCCTCGAAATTGGCGAAGGGATCCTGCTTTCGCAGGAACATCACGCCGACCGACAGAGTTACTTCCGCATAGCGGACGTGCGATTGAAGGAGTTGCTCCGCGAGGCGCGCTGCAATCAGTGCGTAGTCGGTCGGAGTGCGTACGAATGAAGTTACCCACTTGAATGCATCCAAAAACTGCGCAAAATCGCCGGGTGCGTAGCGCGCTGCAACTTCATTTTCGCTGATGGTGACTCCATGCCGCGTGGCAAGCTCTACAGCGATTTCCGGCTGGATGGAGCCTTCGAGGTGTACGTGAAGTTCCGCTTTCGGCAGAACGGAAATCAGCCGCTCGATTTCGGCATTTTCAAAGGCAGAATTCAGCATCGCGGTGCGGTCAGTGCTGGGGAAGCGAAGGCTTTCCGGCGTTCGTCCAGGCGGTGAGCCAATAGGCGCCGACTGAAGTGGCGGCGTCTGTGAGTTGGCGGATTAACACGGCGCCGACCTGATTGTAGAAGCGATCGTAATACTCATCAGTATAGTCGGGCAGGCCTGCGCGCGAGCGGCGATCCGCCAGCAAAACGATCTGCAGCCAGCTGTGCGCGCTCAGGCAGTCCTCGAAGGCGTTGTCGGTCGGATCGTTGATGTAATACGCGTCATTGGCGTGCATCGGGAAGAAGAGCGAAAAGCGGTCGACCAGATTCGTGCCAAAGCGATTGTTTACGCCGAGTTGATCGGTGCGCTGGCCTTCGGTGTTGTCGGTGGTGTTGAAAGGGTCGTGCGCCTCTGCCACGTAGTACGCGAGCAGGGCGGAATTCAGCCGCACGTCATCCCAGTTCCGCTGTTTGAAAGCGTCCGTGAGCTTTGCGCTATAGACGCCGATTTGCCACGGGAGCACGCCATTGGCTTCGATTTTTGAAAGACCGTATTTGCCCACCGCCTTTTTATAAGTTCGCGGCAGGGAATCGAACGGAAACGGCTGGTAGCGATTTAAATAAATGACGTGATAGCGCAATTCCTTGGGATTATTTGCGAGCGAGTCCATGGGGTCGGTGACCATCGCGGTGATGCGGTCGCGGTTTGCATCGTAGAACGCGCGCAGATCAGGCGGAAGCGTGTCGAACGCTTTGCTGGCGATCAATCGCTCCGCGCTGGCGCCCCATGCGCCGACATTCGCAGCAAGCAACAGCGAGATCGCGAGAGCCGCAATCGAACGCAGGCCAGTGCGCATCATTGGCCTCCCGTCTCCCCGCCGGCGGCGAACTCGCTGTGCTTCTGGCTGTACGCAAAATAGACCACCAGCCCCAGCGCGAGCCAGACAACAAATCGAATCCAGGTGATGACCGTCAGGCCCGTCATCAATCCGCCGCAAAGAACGATGGAAATAATGGGGAACAAGGGCACGAACGGCACGCGGAAACCGCGCGGGCGATCCGGCTGGTTGCGGCGCAGAACAATTACGCCGAACGACACGAGCACAAATGCGAAGAGCGTCCCGATGTTTGCGAGGTCCGCAACGTCGCTGACCGCGAAAAATCCGGCTGGAATTCCGACGGCGAAACCGGCGATCCAGGTGGAATAATGCGGCGTTTGAAATCGCACGTGGACCTTTGAAAAGATTCGCGGAAACAAGCCATCGCGAGACATCGCGTACCAGATACGCGCCTGTCCATATTGAAAAACCAGGAGCGAGGAAATCATTCCCATCAACGCGCCGATGATGATCGTCGAACCCGCGAATCGGTTCGCGCCGAGATGTTTCAGCGCATAGGCCACCGGCGAATCGGCGGCCTCTCCGGAAATGAACGTGGTGTACTTCATCATTCCGGTCAGGACAATGGAAACTCCGACGTACAATATCGTGCAAATGATGAGCGAGCCGATGATTCCAACCGGCAAATCGCGCTGCGGATTTTTCGATTCCTCGGCCGCCGTCGAGACGGAATCAAAGCCGATGTAGGTGAAAAATACGATCGCGCCGCCGGTGACGATTCCTCCAAATCCATTGGGAGCAAATGGGCGCCAATTGGCCGGGTGCACCAGCATGCCGCCAATCGCCAGAAAAATCAGAATCGCGGCGATTTTGATGGCCACCATCACATTGTTCGTTTCCGCCGATTCGCGGATGCCGCGCACCAGAAGCACGGTAAGCAGGAAAATAATCAGAAAGGCTGGAAAGTTGAAATAGGAGCCCGTCCAGTGGCCGGATTCCCACACGGGACTAGACCACTTATCCGGCAAATTCAACCCAAACGATGCAAGCTGCGATTTGGCGTAGGAACCGAATCCGATGGCAACCGCGACGTTGCTGACCACATATTCGAGAATCAGGTCCCAGCCGATGATCCATGCGAAAATTTCGCCGAGCGTGGCATAGGAATATGTGTACGCGCTGCCGGCAATCGGAATCATGGACGCAAGCTCGGCGTAGCACAGTCCCGCAAAACTGCATGCAATTGCCACCAGCAAAAATGAAATTGCAATGCCTGGACCTGCAGCCGGGCGGCCGTGCATGAGAACAGCGGAAGTATTTCCCGTGTGAATCAGATTGACAATGATGTCAAGAACTTGCGCGTGCAGGATGGAGGGAACCGTGAAGGATTCGCCCGCCGCCGCCGTCCCGGTGAGCACGAAAATGCCCGACCCGATGATCGCGCCAATGCCCAGCGCAGTGAGCGACCAGGGGCCGAGCGTCTTCTTCAGCCTGTGTTCCGGCCGATCGGCGTCGGCGATCAGCTTATCGATGCTTTTTACGCGGAATAGTTGAGAGGCCACTCGCGTCCCTCAGCGAAAGGAACTCTACATTGCCTGCCCGCGCGGCGCAACATTACTTCAGGCGAGCTCTGCGCAGCCGTCAAGCGCGAACGAGATTGGCGTAACGTTCCACGAGCTTCTTTGTTCCGTGATCAGTGAAGCTGACGGTGAGCTTGCGATCATCGTCGTCGCCTTCCACGGCGATGATCGTGCCGTGGCCATAAGACGCGTGTTTCACACGCACGCCGATGAGGGGATGCGCGCCGCCTGAAGCCGAGGCACGCGCGCGGGTTGGGTTGGAGGAACGCGAGTTGCGCGGCACGGGCGTAGTTCGACTTGCTGCCGGCGGAATGCGGCGCACGCGGCGTTCAAATTCATCCGTGGAATAGGAATATTCGGGATCGGACTCGTATCGCCGAGTTTCTCCGGCGTCGGCCAAAGATCCGGCGACGGTCTCGATCATCTCGCCGGGAATTTCGAGCAGGAAACGCGAGGGCAACGAGCCTTCGACGCGTTCATTGCCGTAGATGCGGCGATAGACCGCGCGAGTGAGAGTGAGCGTTTCCTTCGCGCGCGTCATGCCAACGTAGCAGAGGCGGCGCTCTTCTTCGATTTGCTCCGGTTCGCGTATGCTTCGGCTGTGCGGAAACACGCCTTCCTCCATGCCGGTGAGGAAAACGTGCTCAAATTCCAATCCCTTGGCGGCGTGCAGAGTCATCAGAGTGACGGGCGCGCGCTCGTCGAAGGAGTCCACGTCTGAAATCAGCGCCGTGCGTTCGAGGACGTCGCTGAGCGTTTGACCTTCTTCAGCGCTTTCCGCGACGGCATTCACCAGTTCGCGCAGGTTGTCTGCGCGGGATGCGTCTTCCGCGGTGTCGCGCGTTTCGAGCATGTCCAGATAGCCGGTTTTTTCGATAATCTGGCCGATGAAATCCGCGGGGCTCAGCGATTCCACGGATTGACGCAGCTCCTCGATGAGCGTGTGGAATCCGCGCAATGGCGCGACGCCGGCCGGATTTTCGCGGATGGATACGCCAATGGCATCCCACAACGAAGTTTTGTGCTGGTCGGCAGATTGGCGAAGGAGGTCAAGCGTGCGCGCGCCGATGCCTCGCGGCGGCGTATTAATCGCACGCAACAGCGCGACGTCGTCCGCCGGATTCAGAGCGAGACGCGCGTAGGCCAGCGCATCTTTGATTTCGGCGCGCTGATAGAAACTGAATCCGCCGACCATTTTGTAGTGGATGCCGAACAGCCGCATGGCATCTTCGACAGCACGCGACTGGAAATTCGCGCGATACAAAATGGCGACGTGCTCTTCGGGCGAATCGGCGTGCAATTTCATGATTTGCCCGGCGAGGAATTCGGCTTCGGTTTTTGCGTCGCGCGCCTCGAAATATCTTGTCAGCGCACCTTCACCGCGAGTGGCCGTCAATTGCTTCCCGAGGCGCTTCTGGTTGTGACCCACGACGGCCGCGGCTGCGTCCAAAATGCGCTGGCGCGAGCGGTAATTTTCTTCCAGCCGGACCACGCGCCCGCCGGGAAATTCTTCGACGAAGCGCAGCATGATGTTGATGTCCGCGCCGCGCCAGCTGTAGATGGATTGATCTTCGTCGCCCACCGCGCAGATGTTTTGCTCCCGGTTCAGCAGCAGACGGACCAGTTCGTACTGCGGGCGGTTGGTGTCTTGAAATTCGTCCACATGCACATAGCGGAATCGCGCCTGCCAATTCGCGCGCGCGTCATTGTGTTCACGCAACACCTGCGCGGCGCGCAGGAGTAGATCGTCAAAATCCACTGCGCCAGCCTGGCGCAGAACTTCCTCGTAGGCGTCGAAAACCTGAGCCGTCTTGCGTATTTCAGCGTCGGCGGCCGTCGCCGCCATTTGCTCTGCGTTGATGCCGTGATTTTTCGCGTAGCTGATGCGATTCAAAAATGGACGCAAATCCGCGCCGCGCTCGGTCAGCTTCAATCGCTGCGCGGCGATTTTGATGGCGGATGCCTGATCGTCTTCGTCGTAGATTGCGAAACTTCGCGAAAGGCCCAGGCGCGGAGCTTCCTTGCGGAGCAATCGCGCGCAGAAGGAATGGAAAGTGGAAACCCAGGGGTCAGCCGCCGCGAGGCCGGAACGCACCAGCAGGTCGCGGATGCGCTGCTTCATTTGGTCCGCGGCTTTGTTCGTGAATGTGACGGCCAGAATCTGGTCGGCGGGCGCGCCCTGCTGAATCAGATGCGCCACGCGATAGGTGATCACACGCGTTTTGCCCGTGCCCGCGCCGGCGAGCACCAGCAGCGGCCCGTCTGCCGCAAGCACAGCTTCGCGTTGTCGCTGATTCAGATCGTCCAGAAGGTTCATCGGAAGGCGGCCGGTGATGCGAAGTAATTGTAGCCGAGCGTGTCGCGGCGCGCAAAACGGAGTTGCGCGTCAGTTGATCATTTGCCGGATGAATCCGGCGCCGGCGGAAGCAGCGGGACGTCAAAAAAGAAAAGCATCTTGTCGGTGCCCATGATTTTCAGGTCGGGAACGTAGAGCCGGCAGTAGGATATCCAATCGAAATGCCCGCCAATGTCGAAATACATCAGCCCGTGCACGGTTCCATGCGGAGGCAGCAGGTCGGAAGAAAATTGCAGTGTGCGCAGTTCGTCGATTGATTTCTGCTCGTCTTTGCTGATGTTCCCGCCACCCGAGCCGATAGGCAGGCGGCGCCTTTCCGGATTGACGGGGCCCTTCGAGTACATGTAATTCGCGACGACCGGCGGCTGCAGCGGCGGCATATTTTGATCCGCCTGCTTCGGCAGCGAGATCGTGAGCCGCACGGTAGCCAGGTTCAGCTGAATCGGCACCGCGCCGTCGTTGCGGAAGTAGACGTCGATCGCCACGACTCCAGCATCGTAAGGACTCTTTTTCACAAAGGAAGTCTTGTAGTCTTCCGGGTGCGTCCAGGCATCCGCGGCGACGAGCAAATCCTGATGTGCATCGCGCGCGCGCAGCTTTGCGGGGTCCTTAGCGGCGTTTGCGGGTGCGGGATTCTGCTGAGAAAACGCTGCGCCCGCCACTGCCATGGCGAAGAGTGCGAGCGGCGCAGTCAATTGGCGAATTCTCATCGGGCTGGCGATTAGATGCGCGCCGCGGATTGAAATGTCGCCGCGGTCGCGCAGGTCACCTTATAATAACTGGTTTGCTGTTGCGCGGAAACGGTGCGGATGTCTCGCGGCTCAGGGGGAAGGTTTCCGGACGATGTATTTCATTTACAGCCTGGTGCTTGCAATTGGCGCGGTGTTCCTCGCGCCGTTCGCGCTGCTGCGGCATTTTCGCGCCGCTCAGGAAGATAGAAATCTTGCGAGCCGCTTCGGCCGTGTGCCGCCGGAAGTGCTGGAAAAAGGCGAAGGCAGCATCTGGCTTCACGCCGTTTCGGTGGGCGAAGCTCTTGCTGCATTGCCGTTTGCCCGGCGGCTGAAGGAAACATTTCCGAACCGTGCGCTGCTGATTTCCACCGTAACGGTCACTGGCCAGAAAATCGCGCGCGAGCGTTTCGATTTTGCCGACGCGATCTTCTATTTTCCTTTTGACTGGACGTGGGTTGCGCGACGTGTGCTGCGCACTCTCAAGCCGCATGCAGTCGTCGTGGTCGAAACGGAAATCTGGCCGAATTTTCTGCGCGAAGCGCGGCGGGAGGGAATCGCCGTCATCTTCGCGAATGGCCGCATCTCCGACCGATCATTTCGGCGCCATGAATCGCTGCTGAAAATCGGCGCGTTCCTCACACGGCGTTTTTATAAAAATGTCCTCGGCAACGCAAGGCTGTTCTTGATGCAGTCCGAAACTGATGCTGCTCGCGTGAAGGCGCTCGGCGCGCCCGCGGAACGTGTGATCGTCACCGGCAACCTTAAATATGATTCGCAGGTGCCGCCGGAGACGCCCTTTCAGCTATGGCTCGAGAAAAGTGCCGCACGTACGGACCGGCGCCCGCTGATCGTCGCCGGAAGCGTCACTGCCGGGGAAGAGCCGCTCGTGCTGATAGCGTTCGGGGTCCTGCAAGGGCAGATGCGGAATGCGCTGCTGGTGCTGGCGCCACGCAAGCCGGAGCGGTTTGAGGCGGCCGCGCAGCACATCGAAGAATCACAGCGGAGTTTTATCCGCCGCAGCCAACTGAAATTGAACGCCGATGGAACCGCGGATGTCGCGGAGCTGCCTGCATCCGTGAGCGTGATTCTTCTGGACAGCATCGGCGAGCTGGCCGGTCTCTACCGGCTGGCGGATGCGGTTTTCGTCGGCGGATCTCTCGTCCCAGCTGGCGGGCACAACATCCTGGAGCCGGCCGGATTTGGCAAGCCGCCGGTCTTCGGGACCTCGATGGAAAATTTTCAGGATGTAGCGCGAATGTTCTTGTCGCACGGCGCGGCGCGGCAGGTGGAAAATCCGGAAGACTTGGGCGTGGCGTGGATCGAAATGGTTCAAGATAAAGACGAAACTTCTCGAATGGGCGAGCTTGCGCGCAAGTTGATGGATGAAAATCGCGGCGCAACCGAACGTACAGTGCAACAAGTCGTCGACGCGCTCGCGACAGACGGAACACCAGCTTTGATCGCCGCACCGGTGGCCACTCCCGTCAAATCTCAGGATCACGCTTGAATCGTCGCTCACCGTCCCGCGCATTGTTACGGCCGCTCGCACTCCTGTGGCCCATCGCCGCACGATTTCGCGCATTCGCATATCGCGCGAGGCTGCTTCGCGCGAAGCGCCTGCCGGGCACGGTGATTAGCGTTGGCAATCTGACGACGGGTGGCACAGGAAAAACGCCGGTCGTCCTGTGGATTGCCGAGCGGTTGCATTCGGAAGGGAAGCGAGTCGCCGTTCTCACGCGAGGATATCGATCGCGCTCGGCTGTTCCCGCCGGCACGCCGCGCAGCGATGAAGTGGCGATCTATCGCGAACGTCTCGCGGGTCGCGCAGAACTCGGCGTGGGCGCAAATCGCTACGAAACCGGCCTGACGCTCGCGAAGCATGGCGTGGAATGGTTTGTACTCGATGACGGATTTCAGCATCTGCAGCTAACGCGCAACGCGGACATTGTTTTGCTCGATTCGACTGATCCCTTTGGGGCAGGCGGCGCGTGGCCACGCGAATCGAAGTCCGCGCTTGCGAGAGCGGATGTGGTTGTGATCACAAGAACTTCTCACGCTCCGGCGCTTGAGGAGATCGCCCGTAGATACATACAAGCTCCCGTTTTCTACGCGACGATGGAGTGGGATGAGACACTCGCTGTCGCGAATCAGTCCGTAGCCGGCAGCGCCCGAAATGCTGCGTCCAATTGGCGTGCACGAAAGGCCTTCGCGTTTTGCGCTGTTGGCAACCCCGCGGCTTTTTTCGACGATCTGAAGCGTTGGGGCGCCACGGTCGTCGGGTCGGCGGAATTTCCGGACCATCATTTCTTCACCCTGGCGGACGCGGCACAAATTGCAGAGCAGGCGGCGGCCGCGGGCGCTGAGATTCTTTTGTGTACGGAGAAGGATGTTTTCAATCTTCAAGAAGTCTGGTTTTCGCTGCCCGCGTATTTCATTCGGGCGAACATCCAATTCGCGGATCCCGAAGGTTTCTGGCGTGCAGTTCATGACGCAATGCAGCGCAAACATTGAAATGCGAAGCGCGCTGATGGGCGGGGAGAGCAAATCGTTGAGTGGTGACGCCGCCGCTGATGTGATACTTTTCGACGAAACGTTTCGCGAAATCTTGAAGGAGTTGTGTTGAGCGCCGATCTGAGCCGCCTCGAGGAGCTTGTCGAATCGTTTCCAAAGCAGACAGTCGTCGTCCTCGGCGATTTTGTTGCGGACCGCTTCGTCTTCGGCGAAATATCCCGCGTTTCGCGCGAAGCCCCCGTTTTGATTTTGCGGCACCGCAAGACCGAGTTGCAGCCGGGCGGTGGCGCGAATGCGGCGAACAATCTTGTTGACCTCGGCGCGCACGTCTTACCCGTTGGCGCGGTTGGGGATGACGATTCCGGCCGCGCATTGGTGGATTATTTTCGCCGCAAGCGCGTGGATGTTTCCGGGCTTGCCGTCGTTCGCGGCTGGTCCACTCCAACGAAGACTCGCTACCTCGCGGGTTGGACCCACACTACCCGGCAGCAAGTTTTGCGCGTGGATCGCGAGCCCGCGGCTCCCGTGAATTCGGCTGTCGAAAAGAAATTGCTTGCGAAGGCGCAGCAACGCGCCCGGAAGGCGAATGCGCTACTCGCGTCCGACTACGGCTTCGGCTCCGTAACACCGGCGGCACTTCAAGCGTTGCGCCGTTCGCTCGGCTCGAAATTCATTCAGACGCTCGATTCTCGTTACGCACTTTCTGGGTTTCGCTCCGCGGGCATTACCGCCGCCACTCCGAACGAAGCCGAGCTGGAATCGCTTTACCACACGCGCATCCGGAGTGAAGCTGCGTGCGAAGAGCTAAGCCGCCGCACGCTGCGCTCGATGGGCCTTCAGGCGCTGCTCGTCACTCGCGGCAAGGACGGCATGGTATTACTCGAGAAGGGCAAGCAGCCGGTTTCGATTCCGATTCACGGCTCGGATGAAGCGGTGGATGTGACCGGCGCGGGTGATACGGTGATTGCTGTTTTTACTCTTGCGCTCGCCGCAGGCGCGACGTTTGCAGAGGCCGCGGAGCTTTCCAATTACGCCGCGGGAATCGTGGTGATGAAGCGCGGAACGGCGACGGCGACGCGTGCAGAATTGCTCGCGGCGTTGCGCAATGATGCGACGGGCGCGGATCGCGGTCGCCCGGCGCATTCCTAACAAACGGTCCAACGTGAACGCGTCAGCAAACAAATCGGATGCGCGCGCAAAAATCGTATCGCGCGAGGAAGCCGCTCGCCGGCTTGCCGCCGAACGGGAGCAGGGCCGCCGCATCGTGCTTGCGAACGGCTGCTTTGACGTGCTTCACGTTGGCCACGTTCGTTATCTTTCGGGCGCGAAGGCGGAAGGTGACGTGCTCGTTGTCGCCGTGAATTCCGATTCGAGCGTGACGAATTTAAAAGGCCCGGGTCGGCCCGTGCTTCCGGAGCAGGAACGCGCTGAACTTGTGTCCGCGCTTGGCGTCGTGGATTACGTCGTCATTTTTGATGAGCCAACCGTCGAGCTGCTTCTGGAAGCGCTGCGTCCGGACGTTCACGCGAAGGGCACGGACTACACGGCCGAAACGGTGCCGGAGCGGGACGTCGCGGCGAAATTGGGAGTGCGAGTCGCGATTGTCGGCGATGATAAGCGCCACTCGACGTGCGATTTACTGGCACGCCTCCGCGGGAGAAGTTGATGGCCGTCGATCGCTTCCTGATCGTCCGCCTCAGTTCGCTCGGGGACATCATCTTCACACTGCCGGTGCTCGGCGCGCTTCGCGATTCATTTCCCACTGCGAAAATCGGCTGGATTGTTGACCGAAGGTTTGCGGCGCTGCTCGATAACAATCCCGACTTGAACGAAGCCATCGCGCTCGAAGGGCGCAGCGTGCGGAATTATCTTGCCTGCGCGCGCAAAGCCCGCGACTTTGGCGCCACGTGCGTGTTGGACATTCAGGGGTTGTACAAATCGGCGTTGCTCGCCAGGCTTTCGCGAGCGCCTATGCGCGTGGGCTTCACTTTTGCCCGGGCGCGTGAACGCGGCGCTTCGATATTTTATACGCAGCGCATTCAGCCGCAGGCGGCGCACATGGTGGATCAGAACTTGGAACTCGCCGCGGCCGTCGGTGCGTCGGTGGCCGCGCCGCGATTTCCGATTTCGGTCGGCAGGGAAGCGCAGGGCGCGGTGGATCAACTGCTGTTGGGCGCGAACATTTCGCGATACGCCGTCCTGAGTCCGGGCGGCGGGTGGAAATCAAAATGTTGGCCGCCGGAACGCTACGGAGAGTTGGCCATTCAAATTTGGGATAAGCAAGGACTGCGCAGCATCGTCAATGCCGGCCCGGGAGAAGTTCAATTGGCCGGATACGTTGCAGCCAAAGCCGCGGCTGCCATGCCCATCGTCGTGCAATATGAAATTCCACAGCTGATGGCGCTGCTGCATGGCGCGGAAATTGTAATTGCCGCGGATTCGGGTCCGCTGCATCTCGCGAATGCGCTCGGCACGCCAGTTGTTGGATTGTATGGGCCGACAAATCCGGCGCGCAACGGTCCTTACGGCACGCGGGACATCGTGGTGCGCAACGCCACCGATGCCGATACGACTTATCAGCGCGGCGCAGAATATTCCAGCCTGATGAATTCGATTTCTGTGGAGCAGGTTTTTGACGCCGTAAAGGAGCGGCTCGCGAATCGCACGGGCGGCAGGCTGGCGTCTCGCATGGTGGACCGGCTGGGGAATCGCGTGACGCAGCAGGAGGCGATGCGTCCAGCAACCGCGCGCAACAAGCCGGCGGTGCCGGAGAAATGACGGATCCGGCGCGCAGCTTTTGGGTACGATGGCGAGTCGCGGCAGGATACCCGCTGGCCCTTCTCGCTCTGTGGCTGGCGCGGCCGTCGTGGAAGTCGATCCTGATTGGTGGTGCGATTGCCGCGGCTGGCCTTTTATTCCGCGGCGCGGCGGCTGGCATCGTTCGCAAAGGGCGCGAGCTCGCGACTTCCGGTCCGTATGCCTGGACGAGGAACCCGCTCTACTTCGGCAGCGCAGTTCTGGCGGGTGGCTTTGGCGTTGCGGCGATGTCCTGGATTGTGGCCGCGCTGATGGCCGCTTACTTCGCGGTTTTTTATCCCGCGGTAATTCGACGGGAGGAAGCTGATCTTCGCGCCCGCTTCGGCGAGCAATTTGATGCGTACGCCGCGCGAGTCCCGGCATTTTTTCCCTGGCCGCGCTCGCAGCCTGCAGGCGGAGTTGAATTTTCCAGGGCGCAGTATGTTCGCAATCATGAATACCGCGCAGCGATTGGTACTGCGTCGGCTCTTGGACTTTTGGCGCTGCGAATGTGGCTTCGTAGCCGCTACGGCGTTTGATTGATTGCGTTGAACGACGATTCAGTTCAGGTGATAGACGCTGGCGATCAAGCCGCGGATTTTTCTGCCGTAGAGAATTTCATAGACGGATTCTTTGCCGGGGAAGAGGATTTGCGCGAGCTTCCGTGTCGCCTCGGCCATTTCGAGCGCCTCCGCGAGCGAAACGCCGCCTTGCGCGATCACCTGAATCGTCATGCTGACGGCGATCCCGAGTCGTCGAATTTGCCGCGATTCCGCGTCAATTTCTTCGCGCGTGGGCGCCTGCGATGCGCTTTGCGGCATGGAATCCCTCCGGGTGTATTATAGGACTTGCACCATAATGCAGCAATCGAGCAAATCCGGCGCCACCGAACCATTCGTGATCGTCTACGAAGCGGAATCCCTTGAAGAAGCCGCTGTTTTGCGCGGTTTGCTTCGAAGTGCCGGAATTGAATCGCCGCCTGCGGCCTTCAGCGATCCATTTCCGCTGCCCGCGTTCTCGGAAGTCACGCACGGCATGGAAATCCTGGTGCGTGTATCGCAAGCCGAAGATGCGCGGCAGATCTTGAAGAGTTACGGCGAGCGCGTCGATCAGCGGCCCAGCGACGCGTAGAGCCGGTCGCCAGCGCCGCGCGACGCCTGCGCGTAGGTAGAAACGCTCTCTGATTTTCCGTCCGTCGTCACCGTAATCGCGCCGTCTTTATCCGTACGGAACACTTGCGCCCCCGCGGCCGTCAGCCGCTCGATCACAGCGGGCGCGGGATGGTTGAACGGATTATTTTCGCCCACCGAAATCGCCGCATAGATCGGATGAACCAGCCGCAGAAATTCTTCAGTGGATGAGGTGGCGCTTCCGTGATGCGGCACCTTCAGAAAATTCGACGCGAGCTCAACATTTTCGTCTTCCAGCGCGCGCTCGACAGGTTTTTCAATGTCGCCTGTCAACAGCAGCGATTCGCTGCCAATTGTCACGCGCAGAGCGAGCGAATCGTCATTCGCAGCCTGGCGGACCTCCGCGGTGTCATCGGGCCAAATGACGATCCCGCGAACGTCACCCCAGGCGAATGAATCGCCGCGCTGCAAATGCTTCACAGCTGTCCCGCGCGCTTGCGCGACGGCCAGCAATTGGCTATACGCGGCCGATGCGACGTCGTGGCCGACCCACAGCTCGCCAACGTGAAAATTCTCGAGCACCGCGAATAACCCCTCCAGATGATCTTCGTGCGCGTGCGTCAGCACCACCGCGTCGATGCGTTTCAATCCGAGCGACCACAAATAGGGCGAGACGATTTCCTCGCCGATATCGAATCGCGTCTTGACGCCCGACACCCTCAGCGCGCCGGTGCCGCCTCCGCCGTCAATCAGCATCACGCGTCCGTCCGGTGCTGAGAGAAAAAGAGAATCGCCCTGGCCGACGTCGAGCACAGTGAGCGCAAGGCGCTCGGGTGGAAGTGCCGGTGCGAAGGGGTGAATCGCGGCGGCCAACAGACACATCGCGACGGCGGCACCAGCGACCAGTTGCAGCCGGCCCAGCGACGCGCGCACCGCGATCGCGAGCAATAGGAAAGACGCGAGACAAGAAATCAGTAGCCAAACGGGCAGCGTCGGGACGCGGAAATTGGAGACGCGTAGTGCAGCAAAGAAATCCACGACCTTGAGCATCAGAAACGTCGCAGCGCTGGTCGCGCGTGCGAGCATATGCGCTGCCGGTTCAAAGACAAATGTGAACAGAACGGATAAAACTCCCAACGGCACGACCACGGCCGTCAGCAAAACCGCCGGGATGTTGGCGATCAATCCGATGACACCAACGCGATGAAAATCATCAATCAACAGCGGCATGAGGCCGAGCTGTATGACCGCGGAGATCACAAAAGTCTCCCAGACAATCAGGCCGGCGCGTATGGGGAGTGTAATCACAGACGGCGCCCATTCGCGCAACCATTCTGGAATTCGCGAGCCTAGCGTCTTTGACAGCGCGCGCAAATCGAGTCGCAATTGAACCAGACGAGGCGCCATCCGCGGATCGCGCGTTAAATCGGGCAGATGTTGCAGCGCGTGGCGCAGCGGCTCGGCAGTGCGTTCCAGCCACGGCAGCGCGATGCCGCCGATGGCGGCGACCGCGAGGAACGAAAGTTGAAAGCTAGAATCGGCGAGCTCGTCTGGCCGAAACAGAAGAATTGCGAATGCCGCGACGGCGGCGGCCTGCAGAAGGTCCACTCGGCGAAAGAATGCGCGCGCCAACAGGTACGCGGCGGCCATCAGCGTCGCGCGCAGAATCGGAGGCCGCTGTTGCACGATGCCAAGATAGGCGGTCAGCACGGTGACGGACGCGAACGAAGCGAGCATCCGCCCAAGGCGCAGGCGGCCGCAAATCCATACGATGAATGCGGCCAGCGCGGCGACGTGCAAGCCTGCGATTACGAGAACATGATAGGACGAAGTTTTTTGAAACGCGGTGGAGACTTCATTATCCACAAATCCGCGGTCGCCCAGAATCATCGCGCGGAGCACGGCTGCTCGTTCCGGATGGGCCGAATATAGATTCGTGAGGCGCGCGAGCAGCACCGCACGCAAACGCGGGAAGATGTAACGCACAGTGGATCGCGGAGCGCCGAGCTTGGTCACGAGCGCCAGGCTCCGCACCGACGCGGTGACGTCAATGCCTTGTCGCGCCTCTTCGCCACGATAATCGAATGCCCCTGGGTCTTTGAAATTGCGCGGCACTCGTGCGACGGCCAAGACTTCTATGCGATCGCCTGCTCGCAAATTCGGAATGTCAACATCTTGCCCAAAGTAGCTCGTTCTGAGTCCGCCGGATATCGGGATCTGCTGCCCTGAGAACTGAACTTCGTCCAGGGCAAGGTCAAATCGCACTCCCCAAGGCAGCCGCTCGGGAGATTCCCGCAGTTCGCCGCGCCAGCGCAGCGGCTGGGTCGTATCCAGCGCGCCGGATCCGATCATGTATGAGGCGAGATTCGCGGGCCGGCCGTGATGTTCAACCGCCAGCGCCAGCGCGCCGAGGGCGATCCATGCGGCCAGCGCAAGAGCGCATGATGCAAATCGATGCCGCGGCTGGAATCGCCACACAGTGACCGCGGCGAGCAGAAGAGCCGCGCCGAAGGCGACAGAAGCTGGAAATGAAAAAGGGTGCAGCGCGGCGGCGAGAATTCCGATGGTGAACGCGGCGAGCGGATAAATGAAGGGAAGCTTCATCCAAGGCGCTGAAGCTGCACCAGCGCCTCGATATGATACGTCTGCGGGAATATATCGTAAAGAGTAATAGTATTTATCTGGTATCGAGCGCCGGAGCCGGAGCTGCCGGTCAGCGCGGCGAGGTCCCGCGCGAGCGTTGCAGGGTCACAGGAAAGATATGTGATTTGCGGCGGGGCAATCTCGCGAAGCCGCTGCAGGGCCTTGGCCGGAACACCGGCCCTCGGCGGGTCGAGCACGACCAAATCCGGCGTTTCCTTGCAGCGCGCGAGAAATGATTCGGTATCCGCATGCCGCGCCCGCGCCGCCGGAACTTCCTTCAGGTTTGCGTCCAGATCGCGCGCGGTGGCGACGTTGCCCTCCACTGCGATCACTCGCTCGAAGCGGCTCGCAAGCGCAGTAGAAAATAATCCAACCCCCGCGTATAAGTCGACGGCGAGACCGTGATTCCAGCCAATCGTCGCGGCCGGGCCGGCAACCGCGCGGATCAGATCGTCAACGATGAACCGGTTCACCTGAAAAAATGAAAGGTGACCTACACGATAACGAAAGCTTGCGGCTTCATATTGCACGTAGCCGGGCCCAATCAGCTCGAAATTCTCCGTCCCTTCGGCTTGAAACAACAGCGATTCGATGTTCGGCACAATTTCCCGAAATTGCTCCGCCAGCTTAGTACCCGCGGGCCCACCGCGCGTGACGGCAATATTCAGCAGCAAGCGGCCGTCGGGAAATCCGGCGAAACATTCAATCGCGCGAATGCTGCCGTGAAGTTTTTCCGCCGCAAAGGCTGCCGCAACAGCGCCCAGGACCGATTCCAGTTCGGGCGCAAGAATCGGACACACTTCCGTGGGCGCCAAAGTTGACGACGCCGATTGAAAGTATCCAATCGCCGGCTTCGGTGGATCGCCAACGGGCCGCACCGCCCACTGCGCGCGATTGCGATAACCAAAAGCGGGCGACGCGTGCGCTGCGATCTCGCCCGGCCATTCAATTTTTCCGATGCGCGCCAGCGTTTCGCGCAGAATCTCCGTTTTGTAGCGAACTTGCGCTTCGTACGGCATGTGCTGGTAATGGCAGCCGCCGCAAACGCCGAATCGCGGGCAGGGCGCCGGGACGCGCTCGGCCGACGCCTCCAGAATTTCCGTCGCGCGCCCGCGGACAAACTTTTTCTGCTGTTGCACAGGCTCCATGAGCACGCGTTCGCCCGGCAGCACATAGGGCACAAAGACCGTGGTGCCTTCGTGGTGCGCGAGGCCATCGCCGCCGTACACCAGCTTTTCAATTCGCGTTTCAAACGGTGAATTCATAGGGAAAAGTCTTGTTGTTGGTTTTAGGTCGCCGTCAGACAGATCGAAACGCAATCCTGGAGCAAACTACTTCAGGTAGAACAAACTCAATCGCGGCACGCGAAATTGTTCAAAGAGCCGCTTCTGCTTGTATCGCCGCTCGAGATCCTGCAGCTGGCCGGGCGTCATTTTTCGCCGATAAGGAGCGAGCTGACGGTCGAGATCTCTCGCCAATCCAAGGAGAAGCTCGTCGTTCGCCGCTGCGGCCATCGCGATCACCAATTTCTCCTCGATGATTGTCAATCGCCGTTCCAGATCTTCCAAATCTGGCTCACCCGAAATTTCGATCAGAGAGAGCATTGCGGCGAGTCTTTCCGCCGAATCCCTGAATTTCGCTGCCAGCTCTGGTTGCGCAACCAGCTTTTCGGCCGCTTCCACAAGAGCCGTCGAATTGCGCGCAAAGTGCCGCGCCAATTCCTCGCGGGAAAACTGTTCCTTCACAGATTCCGTATGTTCAACCGCAGGCCCCGCGCCAGCCGCCGCTTCTTTCTCCTCGTCCGCGGCGTCCATCACCGCCTCGACGCAATACGCCAGGCTCTTCAACTGCCTGCCGGACTGGCCGCGCTTCGATCGCTGATAGCTTTCAAACGCGCGATCGATTCCTTTTTGTACGGCGGAGATCGGAATCGCCGCGTGCTGCCAAGTTTCCAGTATCGCCCAGTCCAGCGGAGACACCAGCAGATGCGCGCCGCGCTTGCGCCAAAAATATTCTTCAATTTCCGTAAAGTAATTGAAGTAGTTGAAGGTCTCCATCGCCGCGGAACCCACGTTCATTTTCGCCGCTTCACCGGAGGCACGGGTTGCGGTCCCATTCTGCTCGGACGCGCCGCGCGAGCGGGTTCCGGCGTGCTGCTGCGCTCACCCAGGTTCCGCTCCCAGATGATTCGCAGGCCGTCGAGGGTCAGAAATTCGTCCACATGCTGAATGTGCCGCGACCCGCGCGCGAGCAGGATCGCCTGTCCGCCCGTCGCCACCACCTTTGTTTCTTCGCCGAGCGTCTTTTTCATTCGCGTCAAAATCCCGTCCACCATGTCCACGTATCCGTAATACAGGCCCGACTGCAGAGATGCGACGGTATTTGTGCCGATCACTTTCCCCGGATCGCGAATCTCCACCCGGAACAGCCGCGCCGCCCGAGAGAACAGAGCCTCGGCGGAAATCCCGATGCCGGGACACAACACGCCGCCCATATATTCGCCGCGCTCGGAAATCGCGTCAAAGTTGATCGCCGTGCCGAAATCAACGGCAATGCACGGGCCTCCATATTTCTCAAACGCGGCAACACTGTTCACAATTCGGTCCGCACCCACTTCCTGCGGATTGTCGTAATGGATTGGCATTCCGGTGCGCACGCCGGGTTCGACGAAAAGGGCGGTTCGCTCAAAATATCGCTGCGAAGTTTCCGCCAGAATTCCGTTCAGCGGCGGCACCACTGAGCTGATGATCACGCCGTCAATTCCTTGCGGTACGATTCCGGCCAGACTCAATAGATTTCTCGTCAGAATGCCGTATTCATCCACCGTTTGATCGCGCGCGGTCGTCAGCCGCCAATGCGCAGCCAATTCCTTGCCGCGATACACGCCGAGCACCGTGTTCGTGTTGCCGACGTCAATGGTGAGCAGCATCTTGCGCCTCGCTGATGTCCGCCGCGAGCAGAGTTTCCACGCGCCCGTCGTCGCGCTTCACGCGTAGCAATCCGCTTGGGTCGAGTCCAGCCGTGGTGCCGTTGAACGATTCGCTTCCCGTCGTGACGTGCACGCGGCGCCCTTGCGCGAAACTCGATACCGCCGTAAATCGCGCGACGATCGGCGCGGCACCTTGCGTGAGCAGTTGATTGTAGTAGGTGTCGAACTGTCCCAGCAACCGCGTCGCCAGATCCAAACGCGAGTAAACTTTTCCGGTTACGATGCGCAGCGATGTCGCGATGGCGGCAAGCTCCGCAGGCATCTTCGCATGATTTACATTCACGCCCACGCCCACGACGATAAATCGGATGCGATCCGGCTCCGCGTACATTTCCGTCAGGATCCCGCAGACTTTTTTGCCGTTCAGCAGTACGTCATTCGGCCAGCGCACGTCTGGCTCCATTCCGGTCATCGCCGCCACCGTATCCCGCACCGCCAATCCTGCCGCCAGCGTCAGCGCCGCAGCCTGCATTGGCGTCAATTGCGGCCGCAGCAGAATGCTCATGTAGACGCCGCTCGATTTTTCCGAATACCACGCGCGCCCCGTGCGGCCGCGCCCGGCGGATTGCTCTTCGGCGACAACCAGGGTGCCGTGTGGTTCACTCTGTTGACCCAGTTCCATCGCCACGCGGTTGGTGGAATCCACCTTGAAGAAATGCACGATGCGTTTCGCGTACGGCGTTCCGGCAAGCCCACGCCGCAGCAAATTTGGAATCAGAATGTCCGGAATGCTTTCGATGTGATAGCCACTTTTCGGGTGGCCCTTGACACGCACGCCGAGCTCGCGCAGCCGCGTGATCCAGCGCCACACACTCGATCGCGTTACGCCCACTTCCTTCGCGATTTTCTCCCCGCTGATCACCAGCATGGGATTGTCGGCGAGCAGTGTCAGCAGCGCGTCAAGATGCTTGTCGGTTGTGTCCGCGATTGGTTGCTTGGTTTTTCGCGCTGGCATGGATTTCAACTTCGCGAGAATTTTCGCCGCGTGCTACTGGACAGCCGACCCCGGTTCGGCCCCTTCAATCTGCGCCAGCCGTGCCGTCAGTTTTTTCAATTCCAAATCGCCCGCTACCATCGCGGCTTTCTCTTTTTCGATGATGTGCACTGGAGCCTTGCTCGTAAACTTTTCATCGCTCAGCCGTGCGCGCTTGCCCTCTACCGCGCGGCGCAGGCCTTCGATGTCTTTCCTCAGGCGCGTAATCTCCACCGCCTTGTCCACTATATCTTCTACCACCAGCGCCATGTCGAAAATCGCGGTTGAATGCACGGCTCCGGAGTCGGGCGGCAGCGGGCCCGCCGAAATTTTCAACTCGGAAAGCGCCGCGAGCCGGCGAATCGAATCTTCGTTCTTCTGAATCACAGCGCGGGCCACCGGATTCGCCGCGGAAAGCAGCGCAGGCAGCTTCCGCTTCACATCCAAATCTTGATGCGCGCGCAGGCCTCTCGCCGCGACCGTCACTTCCTGGACCAGGGCCATTTCCTCTTCCGTCGCCGTACTCTTCCATGCCGCCGACGAGGCAGGGAATTGTGCGAGCGCGATCGACTTCGCATTCTCTTCCTGCGGTAACTGTCCCCACAATTCTTCCGTGATAAACGGCATGAAAGGATGCAGCAGCCGCAGGGCCGCTTCAAACACGCTGAAAATATTCCGCCACGCAGCTCGCGCGGCTTCGCGGTCGTCCGAGTTCAGCCGAGGCTTGCACAGTTCGATGTACCAATCGCAGAAATCGCCCCAGAAGAAATGGTAGATGTCATGCGCGGCCTCGTGAAATCGAAATTCGCGAAGCGCTTCGTTCACCTTCGGCACCACCGCGGCCAGCCGTGAGAATATCCACGCATCCGCGAGAGGTAACTCGCCGCGCGTGGCATACGGAGCGGCGGCACGCGACGCGGGCGAGGCCAGCTCTTCCAGCGTGTCGCCACCTTGCTGGAATTTCTCGAAATTCACAAACAGAAACCGCGCGGCGTTCCAAATCTTGTTGGCAAACGCGCGGTTGCCCAGCACCGCGTCTTCACTGAGCGAAATGTCCGTGCCCGGCGCGGCTTTGATCGCCAGCGTGAACCGCAGCGCGTCCGTGCCGTGTTTTTCGATCCAGGCGATCGGATCGATCACGTTCCCGCGCATCTTGGACATTTTCTGCCCGTGCTCATCCCGCACCAACGAATGCAAATAGAGTTCGCCGAACGGCGCGCGGCCCGTCAGATGCAAGCCGAGCATCACCATTTTCGCGTCCCAGAAGAAAAGGATGTCGTAGCCGCTGATGAGCAGAGTTGTCGGATAGTATTTCTTCAAATCGGCCGTTTCGTCCGGCCAGCCGAGCGTGGAAAATGGCCACAGCCCGGAGCTAAACCACGTATCGAGCACATCGGGGTCCTGCTCGACTTCGGCGCAGCCACACTTTTCGCATTTTTGCGGAGGACTCGCCGCGCGCGCATGCCCATCCACCATCTTCACGTCGGAATTCACCGCCGGCATCATCGCCGCACATTTTCTGCAATGCCAGATGGGAATCCGGTGTCCCCACCAGAGCTGTCGCGAAATACACCAATCGCGAATATTCGTCAGCCAATCCAGGAAAATCTTGCGTTGATTATCCGGCGTGATGGCAACGTCGCCGGTTTCCACCGCACGAATGGCTCTTTCCGCCATCGGTTTCATCTTGCAGAACCACTGCGTCGAAATGCGCGGCTCGACGACCGTCTTGCACCGGTCGCAAATTCCCACTGCGTGCGAATGGTTCTCGATGCGCTCCAGCAATCCCGCGGCCTTCAAATCCTCCACAATTTTCTTTCGCGCCTCGATGCGATCCAGCCCCGCGTACGGCCCCGCGCCGGCGTTCATTTTCCCGTCTTCCGTCATCACGTCAATTTCCGGAAGCTGATGCCGCCGCCCCATCTCAAAGTCGTTGGGATCATGCGCGGGCGTCACCTTCACCGCGCCGGTGCCGAACTCGCGATCCACCGCCGCATCGCCGATGATCGGAATCTCTCGATTCATCAGCGGCAATAGAACCAGCTTGCCGATCAGGTGCTTGTAGCGGTCATCGTCCGGATGCACGGCCACGGCGGTATCGCCGAGCATCGTTTCCGGCCGCGTCGTCGCGACAATGATGTGCTCACTCGTTCCCATCACGGGATAACGCAGATGCCACAAATTTCCCTGCCGCTCTTCGTGCACCACTTCCAAATCGCTCAGCGCCGTCATGCAGCGCGGACACCAATTCACGATGTATCGCCCGCGATAAATCAATCCGTCGCGATACAGCCGAAGGAACGCTTCGATCACCGCGCGATACAGCGGCGGATCCAACGTGAACCGTTCGCGCGACCAGTCGCACGAATCGCCCAGCCGGATCATCTGTTTTTTGATCGTGCCGCCGCTCTTGGCCTTCCATTCCCACACGCGCTTTTCAAATTCCACGCGGCCCAACTGCTGCCGCGTCAGTCCTTCTTTCGCAAGCTCGCGCTCCACGACAACCTGCGTCGAAATTCCCGCATGGTCCATGCCCGGTAGCCACAACGTGCGCTCGCCGCGCATTCGATGCCAGCGCGTCAGAATGTCAATCTGCGTGTGTTCCAACATGTGGCCGATGTGAATGTAACCGGTGACGTTCGGCGGCGGAATCACAATACAAAAAACAGGCCCATCCGCGCTGTTTTCGGCGCGGAACAGGCCGGTGTCGACCCATTGCTGCGCCCAGCGCTGTTCGATGAGCTGAGGTTCGTATGCCTTTGGAATTTCGCGGGTCATGAATGCGCGCAGCCGCGCGTTTGGCGAACGGCAGACCAATTACTATACGGGCCGCGCGCGCAGGGCGTCAAATACCGCGCAAACGTAAGGCCGAAATGCGGACGGGAATTGCGGAAAGATTGCTGTTTGCTTTGATTGCCGGAACTATTTCTGTTCCATTTGCCGGCGGACCAGCGCTTCCACGACGGGCTTCAGGACTTCGCGAGTGACGACTTCCAGAATTTGCGGCTGCATGCGTTCGACCACGCGCGCCACCACTTCTTCAATCACGCGCGGATCGAGTGCCGCACCAGGCACGGCAAACGATTCGACCGCGTTCGTGCTTTCGGCCGGTTGAGGCGTTTCCACGGTGGATGCAGCGGGTTTCGCCGCTTGAATCTGTTCTGGCTGCAGGGCAACAGGCTGCTCGGCTGGCTTATCGCTGAAGGCCACAGCCGAAACTGCGGGCGCTGAAATTGCGGGGAAGTCTATGTTGCAGCCGGCGTCCGCTGGCTTCGGCGCTGCTTCCGCAATTTGCGCCGCCGCAGCCGGTTCCTTGCTGGCCTCCACTACGGGGGCTTGCGCCGTTTCCTCAACTGGCGAAGGGGCTTCCGCAATCGCGGCCGATTCGCATTTTTCTTCAACAGCAAGTTCTGTGCGGACTGGCACTTCTTCCGCGGCAGTCGCCACGCTCTCGTCGGCGGGCGGCGCGTCCGCGACGGCCTTGTCCGTGTGGTCCGGCGTGAACTTGAAGCCTCGCCAGGGCAGTGGCCCGGTTTCGTTGGGGCTTAATATCTGCGCCGGCTTATCGGTGGAAAACGGAAATGTCGCGCGCCAGCCCTCGCTGGTTGGCGTTACGCCTTCATCAATCTTGCCGCGCATGGAATGGCCGAGGCCGGTGGTTTCGTCAGTCACTGCTTCCTTGATTTCGCTGGCCGCGCCGGCGAAAGCGGTTCGCTTGCCTTCCTCTTCGTCGTTTGCATGAGACGTCGATCCCCCCAGCGCTCCCCAATCCCGCACAATTTGGTCGCGCAGAGGAGTGAATTGCGCTGAATCGTCAACGGATTCCTGTTGCTTGCTTGATCCATCTTCGACGGCTGCACTGCTCGAAGCTTTCTTAGTTGTGAAGATTCCAGATGAATCCTCGTCCGGCTCCGCGGACTTCTTCTTCTTGTCTTTCCTGGAAAATGGCTTCAGCAGCGGCCGGATGAGGCCGAGCGGTGCGGATTCCAGCATTTCTCGAAAAGCATCTGTACCCCGCTCGTGATCCGTGACTACTTCCGACGGATTCAGCGAGAAATCTTTAACTGGTTCGGCGACCGGCGATTCTTCAATCTCTTCCTCGTAGGTATCGACCGTCACCGCCCGCGGCATTGCTGGCATTGGGGGTGGCTCTACAAGCGGTGTGGCCATCGCGATGGCGCTCACCGGCTCGCTCACCGATACCGCCACCGGCTCTAGCTTCGGCGCATGCTGGGCAATCAGATTCTTGACGAGATTAATGAGCGGATCGGGCGGCACAAAGGGCTTCTTCAGCACGCCATCCGCGTTTACGCGCTGCGCTTCGCGTTCGTTGAACGGGTCAAACGCGCCCACAAGTAAAATAACGGGAACATTGGCGAGTTTTTCATCCTGCTTGACGAACTCGCACACTTCGTAGCCGTTCTTCACCGGCATGAAGATATCGGCCAAAATAAGATCGGGCAGAATTTCCGCGGCTTTTTTCACGGCCGCGTCGCCATTTCCCACGGCAACCACGGCGATGCCTTCTTCCTTGAAGGCGAGCGTCACCATCTTCTGGATATTGCTGTTGTCGTCGGCAACCAAAATAGTAGGCACGTCGAGTCTCCGGTCGGCCTGCGAGAAGGAATAGCCCCAATCAATTGGAGCACCGCGAATAGGGCGAGTCAACCCGGGGTTGGAAGGAATGTTTCGCAGACGTTCATGCCTGTACCAAAGTACAGGTGAACGATTTACAGTCCGTTTCCGGACCAGGGGATAATCTTCTTGATGCCCTTCTTTTTCTTGCTCGAAGATTCCTTGCCATTGTCCTGTGTGCAGCCCGGCTGGCTGGCGGACCCGCTGCCGGTGGAATTCGCCGGTTTGGCGGTGCTGTCCTTGCTGTTTGCAGGAGGACACGGTGTAGAAGTGGGAGTTGATGCGGTTCCTGTCGCAGGCTGCGCGGCGCTGCCGTCCGTGCCCGCCGTGGGCGTTGGTTGGGGCGGAGTTCCAACCGCAGGTAACGCCGAATTAGGTTGAGTGGGGGCCGACGTGGCAGGAGCGTTGACCGTCGCCCCAACTGCTGCAGCGCCAGCAACGGTCGAAACCGGCGGCTGTGCCGGAGGGTTAGACGCGCCTTCACCCGAGCCAGCGCCTGCTTCGGCAGGCTTGCTTGCGTCCGAGGTGATTGTGCCGCCGCTCACTCCACCGTTCGCGGCAATGTTCATGCCGCCAACGGCAACCTGAAGTGTTTCTCCGCCGTTGGAATCAGGAGGGTTCATGTTCGGCAGTCCGGCGTGCGCCGCTCTGGAAACGTCCGGCCCGGAGTGGATCATGCTGCCGACCAGCGTCGCGGGAGTGGCGCGGGGATGCGGCCTATTCTGTTCCTGCTGCATCCTCGCCAGCGCCGTCGCATCCGGTTGCGGGATCGGAGCGCCCAAATCCTTCAATCTTTGCTTGGCTTGTCCGGCATAAGGTGAAAGCGGATAGTCACGCACAATTCGCGTGTACAGCGTCGCGGCGAGTTCTTTGCGCACGACGGCCAACTGCTCTTCCTGTTTGGTTTGTATCGGCGCCTTCTGCCAGATGTTCGCGAGCATCCAGAGCGCCTGGTCGGCCTTGCTATAGAGTGGATAGCGATCCACGACGTCAGTCAATCGGCTCGCCGCCGCGCGATTGTCCTTCTTCGTTGCATAGAAACTCGCGATTTTGAAATCGCCGTCCGCCAAATCCTCTTGGACGTCCCGGAGGCGCTGCTGCGACTGCGCGAAGAGCGGGCTGCTCGGATATTTCTGCAAGAAAATCTGAAATTCCTGTTCGGCAAGTTCCGCTTCGGTGCGATCGCGGTCTGCCTTTCCCATGCGGCGGTAATGCGTCATCGCGATTTGCATCTGCGCGTAAGCCGCTTCGTCCATATAAGGGAAGAAGGTGATGAAGCTCTTGTATTCATCGACGGCCAAATTCAAATTGCCGGTGCCGCCTTCTTTGAAATAGGAATCCGCAATTGCAAGCTTCGCTTTCGCGAGATAGTCGCTGTCGGGATAGGTATTCAGCAATGTATTGAGCTGCAGGCGCGCCACTTCGTAATGGCCGTGCTTGATGCCATCCAGCGCCTTCTCGTACAGCTCTTTATCGGGTGCCAGCGAATCCGTCGTTGCGGTCGGCGAAGGCTTTTGCGCCTTCTTCTTGTGCGGGAAAATCTGGCTTTGAGCGGGATACGCCAGCGCCGCGAGAATCATCCCCAGTCCAACCGTTCGCGCAAATTTGTACACGGTCACCTCAAACCTTTTCTGCCACTGCATCGGTGGCAATTTGTTGTAATCGGCGAACCGCCTCGGCCGGATCTGAAGCGTGAAAGACCGACGTACCCGCAACAAAAATTTCCGTCCCCGCGCGCGCCAGTTCACCCGCGTTTTCCGGCACCACGCCACCATCCACCTCAATCCGGTAACGGTATCCGTGCCGCGATCGCAAATCGCGCAGCTGCCGGATCTTTTCAAGCGAGTTAGGGATGAATTCCTGTCCACCAAACCCCGGATTCACGGACATCACCAGCACCTGATCCACCGAGCCAAGCACCTCGCTTAGCGTGGCCACGGGCGTCGCGGGATTAATCACCACCCCTGCCTTGCATCCCTCTTCCCGTGCTGCCGCCAGCGCCCGGTCAAGGTGCGGCGTCGCTTCCTGATGGATCAGCAGTGTATCAGCCCCTGCCTGAGCGAACGCCTCAATATAGCGCTCGGGATTCTCGATCATTAGATGCACATCTAGTAGGAGGCGAGTTGCCTTGCGCAGGGAGGCCACAACCGGCACGCCGATGGAGATATTGGGCACGAAATGCCCGTCCATCACGTCGATGTGAATCATTCGCACACCCGCGCTTTCCACCGCGCGGATTGCATCGCCCAGCGCTGCGAAATTCGCCGCCAGGATGGATGGAGCTATCTCAACCCGTGAAGCCAAGATTCCCCCGGTGGGATTTTAGCAGGGAATGCCGGTTTTTCGCTCGGAAAATCAATCCGTTACGGGGTGTATATCGCCGGTCGGCGCGGCCGCTGCGGCTACCTTCATTTCGATGCCAGCGTCCCGCGCGGCGCGTGCGCCAGCCGCCGGACTTTGATCGATTACCGTCCCTGGCGGCCATTGCGGAGCCACAACCGGAGTCAGCTTGACGCTCGTAAACCCAGCACTGGCCAATTGTCTCTGCGCGTCGCTGGCGGGTACGCCGATAAAGAACGGCATCACGAATGCCGCTGGCCGCGGCCCTTCCGGTATCAGCACATCCACGCGCGGGCTCGCAGCTTGCGTACCCGGCGTCTGCGACTGCTGCAGCACGGCGTCTGGCGGTGCGTCATCAAGATAGGGTGCGGAAACTTCACCAAGTTGTAGCCCTGATTTCAGCAATGCAATCCGTGCTACGCGAAGGCTTTCGCCATCCAGTGTCGGAACCAGGATCTTCATCTGCCCCAGGCTGACGACCACGTGCGCGCTCTGCGAAACTTTCACCTCAATGCCCGCCGGAGGGCTTTGCCGCACAATTTGCCCCGCCGGCGCCGCATCGTAGACCTTATCCGCGATCTTCAATTCCAAGCCGCGCTGCTGCAAAAGTGTTTGCGCGTCGGGCGTCGATTTTCCCACCACATTCGGCATCTGCACCTGCCGTCCGCGAATCGCAATGCGGATCGTCATGATGGCGCTCAAGAATGCGGCCGCTGCAAGGATGAACACCAGCAGCCCCATCCGCATCGCCCATTCCATTCGCTCTCGAAATTCCATCGTTGCCGAACCCCGCTACCACATTCTCCTACAAATCGAACGTATCGCCAGCCGTCAGCCTCGCACCATTCGCAAAATCCGCAGCCTTCACCTTCTTCTTTCCCTCGATCTGTAACTCGCTAAGCCGCAACCAGCTATCGCCGCCGCACGAAACAAAAACATTTCCGCCTGCCGCCACGATTTGTCCGGCCTTGTCGCGCGCAATCGCTCGCAACTCCGTATGCGAATGGGCGTCGCCTTGCGGACTGCCCCAGATCCGGCACGTCTGCCCGCGAAATGTAGTGTACGCGCCCGGCCAGGGCTCAAATCCCCGGATTCGATTGTAGATTTCTTTGGCAGGCAATTCCCAATTCACCCGGCCCATCTCTTTTTTCAGTATCGGAGCTTTCGTCGCCTGTGCGTTCTCCTGCGCGCGCGGTGAAATTTCGCCTCGCGAAAGCCCGAGCAGCGTTTCCACTATCAGCGGTGCGCCCAACTCGGACATTCGTTTCGCGAGCTCCGGCGCCGTCTCGTCCGCGCCAATTTCGATTTCCTTTTGCATCAGAATCGGCCCGGTGTCCATACCTGCTTCCACCATCATCGTCGTCACGCCCGTGCGTTTTTCTCCGTTCACAATCGCCCAGTTGATTGGCGCCGCTCCCCGATATTTGGGCAGCAGCGATCCATGCAGATTGATCCATCCCAGCCGGGGAATATCGAGCAGCGTCTCCGGAATTTTCTGCCCGTATGCGATGATCACCACGGCGTCCGGCTGCATCCGCTTGAAAAACGAAAGCACTGTCTCATCGCGCACGCTCTCCGGTTGATAGACATAAATCGCCGACTCCAGGGCAAAATCTTTCACCGGTGACGACGCCACCTGTTGCCCGCGGCCGCGCGGACGGTCCGGCTGCGTCACCACCGCTTCAATCTGAAATTCACTTCGCGTGAGCAGCAATCGCAGGGAGGGAAGTGCGAATTCCGGTGTACCGAAAAATACCAGTCGCAGAGCCATTCGCGCGCTCTACCACTCGCCGGCTTTGCGGAGTTTCCTTATCCGGCGTTTGATCAAATCTCGCTTCAACATACTCAAGTGCTGCAGAAACAAAACTCCATTCAAGTGGTCGATCTCATGGCAGAACGCGCGCGCCAATAAATTTTCCCCGCGCATCTCAAACGTTTCGCCATATGCGTCCTGCGCGCGCACCGTCACAAACAGCGGCCGCAGCACGTTGCCACGGAATCCGGGCACGGAAAGGCATCCTTCCTCTTCGCGCTGTTCGCCTTCCATGTGTGTGATCTCCGGATTCGCAATCACAATCTTTGCCTCCGGATTTTTCCCCACGCTCGTATCAATCACCGAAAGCCTCAACGGCAAACCGATTTGCGGCGCCGCGAGTCCCACGCCCGATGCCGCGTACATCGAAATAAACATGTCCGCGCAAAGCTGCCGCAGCTCGTCATCGAACTTCGTCACAGCTTTCGACGGCCGCTCCAACAATTCCGCGCCGTACTTCACGATCGTGTGAATTGTCTTTCCTTCGGGCAGCACGATTCCTCGCGGTTCTTCCGCCGGAACCTCTTGAGGTTTCGGATGCACGCGCGGTTCAGTATCTTTTGCCTTAGCCATGTTTCTTTCTAAAACTCTCCGAGCTGTTTTTGATATCCCTCGAAATTTCTTTGTGTTTCACCCAGTGAATCGCCGCCGAATTTTTCCAGAAACGCCTGCGCCAGCACAAACGCCGTCATCGATTCTCCGGCCACTCCCGCCGCTGGCACCACGCAAACGTCCGATCGCTCGTACGCGGCGCGAATTTCTTGTTTCGTCAACAAATCCACGGTGCCGAGCGGTTTCCGCAGCGTCGAGATCGGCTTCAAATATCCGCGCGCGACGATATCTTCGCCGTTTGTGATTCCGCCTTCAAGTCCACCCGCGCGATTGCTCGCTCGCGTAAAGCGCCGCCTCGCCGCATCGTATCCAATTTCATCCTGCACTTCGGAGCCGTACGATCCCGCGTTCGCGATCCCGCTACCGATCTCCACGGCCTTTACCGCCTGAACGGACATCAGCGCGCCGGCCAGCCGCGCGTCCAGCTTTTCATCCCATTGCGCGTGTGAGCCGAGTCCCGGCGGCACGCCGCGGGCGACCACTTCAAATGTTCCGCCGACCGAATCGCCGGCGCGCAGCACGTTATCCACTTCCGCTTTCATCTTATCTTGTGTCGCCGTATCCACGCACCGCAGTGGCGATTCCAAATCTGCGCACGCGCCGCGAATTTCCTCCCACTTCGCCGCGCGTTCCAACTTCACTTTTCCCACGGCAATCGTGTGACTCAAGACCTCAACGCCGAATTGCGCCAAAAACATTTTCGCCAGTGCGCCGCAAGCCACGCGCGCCGCTGTCTCCCGCGCCGATGCCCGCTCCAGCACATATCGCGCGTCATGAAAATTGAATTTCAGCGCGCCCGCCAGATCTGCGTGCCCCGGTCGGGGGGCCGTCAATTTTCTCTGTGCGTCCTCGCCTCCCGCCACATCTTCCACCGGAAGCGCATTTTCCCAATTCTTCCAATCTCGATTTTCAATCCGCAACGCGATCGGCGCGCCAATCGTCTGCCCATGACGCACTCCCGCCAGAGCTTCCGCCGAATCATGCTCGATCTTCTGCCGCGCGCCGCGCCCATAACCCAGTTGCCGCCGGTGCAATTCGCGCCGGATAAACTCCAAATCCACCGGCACTCCGGCCGGAAAGCCGGACACCCAGGCAATCAGTGCCTGTCCGTGAGATTCTCCGGCAGTGACGAATCGCAACATTTGTATTTTGCTTTTTAAGTTTTGGGCCGCTGAAAATCTTCGCTAATTTATCAGCGAATCGCCAATTGCGTACGTGGCATTCTATCGGAGGTCGATAAGACGGTAAAGCCGCATGCTATTGCTGCACAAACGTAATCGCAGCAGTCCGCTTCGGCGAAGACGTCGTGTTTTCCTCGATGTAGACAAACCCGCTGCCGAATCCGACGCACACAAACGTGTCGCCACTCGTGTCGGTCGCGGTTCCGAGCCCCGTCGAGCTCTGGAATGTGAACACGGTATTTGCAAACGTGATCGAGCTCAGCCCGCTCACTTGACTCTGATCCTGCGTGCCGGATCCCGTTACCGCATTCCCGGACGCCGCGCCGAATCCCGCGACGCCAACCGTATGGCTGACGTTGGGATCACCCGGGTTCACAGTTCCAAAGAAAACCTGCGCGTTACCCGTGAATCCAGCAGTCGCCTGCGGAATCATCAGCCCATGATAGGTGGACGCATCGGTGCCAACGACGATCCCGGCGATATTGTCGGTAGTCGCTTCAGCGGTCGTCAGGTACACGACAGCGCTGAGCCCGCCGGTAAACGTCACGCGTCCCTGCGCGGAAACCGCGTATCCGATTCCACCCGTAGCGCTTGGTGAACCTGACGGCGTATTCACGAAGCCCGTTCCCAGCCCATACTTCCATCCTGTTTCTGAAACTATTGGGCCTGCCGGCGCGAAATTAAATTGCTCGAGCACCGTGCTCGCTGCGCCGCCCGTCACGCCCGTCGATTCCACAACGTAGCCGCCGGTTGCGGACGCAGTTGTGAAAGTGGTCGGAGCCGCGAGCGCTCTGCCCAGGGCGATCGGCGTATTCGCGCCGAGCGTGTCCGTGGTCATCACCAGAAATTGGTTTGCGTTCACCAGATACACTGCGAGATTGAATGTGTATGTCGTCGTATTCACGGTGCCTGCCGTGAATTGGGCGGTTGTCCTGCCCGTCGGCAGCGTGCTCAGCGTCGTCACGATATGTCCAAACGAAACTCCGTTTGTGCCGCTCGCTCCAAACGGCAGAATATTGTCGCCGGCGCTGTAATCGAAATATCCGTTGGAGATTGCGCCGGTAAGCAGAGTGAATGAGCCGCCCATGCTCACGTGCGCGCCGGCCCCGTCGACTCCATCCAATCCCATCGCAAAACTCGTGGCCAGCTGGCTGACGGCAAACGCCGAAGCCGTCTGCTGCACGAAAATGCCGGAAGCGCGGCTGCCGGTGCCGCTCGTATCGTCAAATTCGATGATGTGGCCGCGCGTGGCGACGCCAGACGAAATTGCACCCACGCTGAACCGCAAGGTAACGCTGGTGGAATCGTCGAACGCCAGAACCATGCATCCGCGGTGATCTGGCCCGATGGAATACGAACTGCCCGACGCCAAAATGTGGTGATGGACATTACCGTTCGTGGAAACGTTTAGATCTTCTTCGCCACCGTCGCTGGTGTTGACGGTCGCAAGTTGAATTCCGCCACTGCCGTTCGCCGTGAAACTTCCCACGCGCGCCGTCGTCACCCCGTTTGTCGTTGCGAATCCGCGCAGAGAATATGCGTAGGGACCCGAGAGGAGTGATTCATTTCCGTGCTGGCAAGTGGTCGTCGTGCCCGAATTCAGCAGGAACGCCTCGTTGTTGCTTGCCGTGCCGGAAACCGTGACCGTCACGTTGACCATTCCGGCCGTCAGGCCGCTCGGCACGTCCGCCAGAATGCTTGTGTCGCTCCATACGATCACCGGCGCCGCCACTCCCCCGAAGGTCACGGTGGCGCTACCAGCCGCTTGTGTCGCTCCGAACGAAGCTCCTGAAATCGTCACCGCCGTGCCAACTGTTCCGGACGATGTACTCAGCGCCGTAATCGTCGGCGTGGTCGAACCACCGCCGCCGGTGCCTCCCGAGTGGGAGCTTCCACATCCGGCTGCCGTGATCACGAGTCCGATGATTGCTATGCTGCAGATGAAAGAATTGCGCGTCGCGGCTGTGGTTCCGCTCGGAATGCGAATATCGCGTTGCCGCTTGCTGCTGGTTTGGCCCATGGCACTGCCTCCGGTTCGGGTTTCGCGTACCGTTGCCTTCTAAAATGCTACCGCGCTTTGCTAAAGAAGTACTTTTGCCGTTTGTTGGCGTTTCCTTTACTGAACATCTATTCCGATTCACGGCCGCCCACTCCAGTCGCGCACGCTTGACGTTCCAGTCGCCGCACGCTAGCCTTGCATGGCATCTCGGAGAAATCGCCGAATAACCTTCAGATGGCGACCCACGACCCCAGTTTGTCGCCCCCGGAATCCGCACCGCCTCTGCGGCGCACACTCACACGCGCTCTGATGGACCTGATTTTGTCGATACAGGAATATTTCGTCCTGTCGGCCCGCGCGGTGGTCTGCATGTTCACCCCACCACACTATGTCGGCGATCTGCTGGAACAGATGGATATCATCGGCGTCGGCTCGATGCCCATCGTGCTGATCGCCGGATTTTTTATCGGCGCCGTCATGGTGCTGCAGACGGCTTCGCAGTTTTCGCGTTTTGGCCAGACGTCACTCACCGGCGACGTAGTATCCCTCGCGCTCGTCCGTGAACTCGGCCCCACGATCGGCGGACTGCTCGTCGCCGGACGCAATTCCTCCGGCATGGCCTCCGAACTCGGCTCGATGATCGTCACCGAGCAAGTGGACGCCATGCGCGCCATGGGCACCGATCCCATTCGCAAGCTCGTGACTCCGCGCGTGCTGGCGACGGTGTTGATGCTTCCGCTTCTGGTCGCCATGTCCGATTTGGTCGGGCTGGGCGGCGGCTTCTGCGTTTCCGCGTTCACCCTGCATTTGAATGCCGTGGAATTTTGGACTCGCGCGAAAAACGCTCTGGAGTTTTCAGACCTGATGCAGGGTCTCGTGAAGCCGGTTTTCTTCGGATTTATTCTTTCCACCGTCGGCTGTTACAGGGGGCTGACTGTGACCGGAGGCACGCAAGGCGTCGGTCGCGCCACCACCCACGCCGTCGTCGTGTCATCCGTCACCATCATTGCCACGGACGTTGTGCTGACGAAGGTCATGCTATTTCTCGCGGGACATCCCTATTAAGAGTGAATCGATTTCCGGAGGAGTGACGCCCACTGATGAATGTATCGCCAGGCCTCGTTGAAGCGTCACCGCCAATCGCGACCGGAGCCCCGGTCATTTCCTTTGAAGAAGTTCGTCTCGGTTTCGACGAAGGCGATGTCCTGCGTGATTTGTCGTTTCATGTGGCGCCGCATGAGACGAAAGTTCTAATCGGCGAAAGCGGCGCCGGAAAAACACTGATTATGAAACTGGCCGCCGGACTGATTCGACCGGACGCAGGGCGCGTGATGGTTTCCGGACAGGAGCTGAACGACCTCACCGAATATCAATTGCTCGATTTCCGCCGCCGCATCGGTTTCGTGTTTCAGGAAGGCGCGCTGTTCGATTCGCTTTCCGTCGCCGAAAATGTCGCGTACCGGCTGCGTGAGGAAGACGAACCGGAAGATCGGATCGAGGCTCGCACCCTCGAAGTCCTTCGGCTTGTGGAGATGGAGCACTCCATCGACAAAATGCCCGCCGATCTCTCCGGCGGAATGCGCCGCCGCGTTTCCATCGCCCGCGCTCTGGCCAGCGCGCCGTACGTGGTGTTTTATGATTCGCCGACTGCCGGCCTCGATCCGATCACGTCGCAAACGATCATCAAACTGATGCTGCGCCTTCGCGATACGCAAGGAGTGACGTCCCTGCTCGCCACCCATCGCTTGCAGGACGCCTTCGGCATGGCGAACTATCGCTTCGACGCCGCGACGAACAAGATCGTGCATCTTTCTCCGCAAGATATCGCCAGCAAACGCTGCGGCGAAATCACATTTTTGTTTATACGCGACGGCCGCGTCTATTTTGAAGGCGGGCCGCAGGCCGTCCTGGATTCAACTGATCCATATCTGAAGAAATTTCTCGTGTAAGCAAAACTCCGGCCGTCGCCGGAACTATTCGGGGGTGGGCAATGCCGCAACGGAATCAACTGACATGGGGCGAGCTTCGTGTGGGACTTTTCGTGCTCGCGGGTCTGGCGCTTTTGATCGTCGCGATGTTCTACGTCACCGGCTTCGGCGTTCTGACGTCGAAAGAACGCC
>Ga0335078_10001108_pt1 | contig 40870 bp, 35 predicted proteins | sample Lox_Sample_32_FD_206711 | JGI IMG/M metagenome (GOLD analysis project Ga0335078, IMG submission 206711) | Soil microbial communities from Loxahatchee National Wildlife Refuge, Florida, United States - Lox_Sample_3.2 | ecosystem: Environmental > Terrestrial > Soil > Wetlands | place: USA...
ACCGCGTAAGGCGGATCGCCGCCGGAGAACCGGAACGCCGTCAGCAGGTCGGTGAAGCCGAGGCTGCGGTACAGATGGCGGGCGGGCGAATTGGAGTCGTGCGTGGACAGCACGGCGATCTGCTCGTCCCGGTTGGCGGTCAGCCGGAGCAGCAGGCTGCGGCCCAGCCCCCGGTGCTGGTAGGCGGGGGTGACGTGCAGCTCGGCCACCTCGAACGAGTCGGACAGCCAGTGTGCGGCCGCAGCGGCCCCGGACGACGCGGACAGCGCGTAGTTCACCATGTCGTGCCACCATTGCCCGGACTCACCGTGGAAACCGTAGCTGAACGCGACCGGCTCACCGCCGGAGTCGAGGACCGCCAGCGCGCGGAAGCCGGGGTTGGTGGCGTGCCGGGCCATGATGGAGTGCCGGCCCGCCAGCTGCGAGGCCGCCGGCTTCATCGCCGCCGTGTAGACGGCGAGCAGCTTGTCGACGGCCATGACGAAACGCGCCGCCCCCAGTTCCGTCAGCGTCGTCGCCGGCCCCATCCTGCTGAGCCTACGGGACGCCACCACCCCGTGCCGGCCGAGGGCCCCCCGCCCTTCGCCCCTGGGTCCCCTCCCCCCGCGCCCCCTTCCGCCGCAACGTGGCGTGGACCAGGGGCGCTCCGGGAGATGGGCGACCTTGCCCCAGGACCGGGCCGGCTTTCCGCAGTGTGTGCGGGAACCGGTGATGATCATGGGAGGCGCGGGGGAGCCTCAGCGTGGTCCGCGGGGGAACAGGGCGGCATGGTCCAGGTATGGCAGGACGTGCCGGGCGAACAGGTCCCCCTCCGCCACATGGGGGTACCCGGACAGGATGAATGCCTCGATCCCCAGCGCCTGGTACGCGCGCAGTTTGGCCAGCACCTGGTCCGGATCCCCGACGATCGCGGCGCCCGCACCGGACCGGGCGCGCCCGATTCCCGTCCACAGCCCGGGCTCGGCGTACCCCTCGGCGTTCGCCGTATCCCGGAGCTCGCGCTGCCGTGCGTTGCCCGCCGACGACGTGTCCAGAGACCGGCGCCGGATCCGTTCCCCGGCCTCCGCGTCCAGCCGGGACAGCAGCCGCCGCGCAGCGGCCTGCGCCTCGGCTTCTGTGGACCGCACGATCACGTGCGCCCGGTACCCGAACCGCAGCTCACGGCCGTACCGGGCCGCGCGGGCCCGCATGTCTGTGATCACCGCCCGCACCCCCGGCACGGTGTCCGGCCACATCAGGAAGACGTCCGCGGCCTGCGCGCCCACCTCGCGCGCGGGCTCGGACAGGCCGCCGAAGTAGAACGGCGGGCAGCCGCCCGTCGGCCGCAGCCGCGGCGGTTCGAGCGTCAGGTCGACGAACTCCCCGTGGAAATCCACCGGTTTGCCGTCCAGCAGATCGCGCAGCACGCTCATGATCTCCAGCGTGCGCCGGTACCGGGTCACCGAGTCCAGCTTCTGGCCCGGCAGGCCGGAGGAGATGATGTTGACGGTCAGCCGGCCGCCGGCCATCTGGTCCAGCGTGGCGATCTGCCGGGCCAGCTGCGGCGGCCACATCTCGCCCATCCGCACGGCCACCAGGAGCTGCATGTGCCGCAGCAGGGGAGCGATGCCGCCTGCGAAGCTGACCGGATCGATGCCCATCGCATAGCCCGACGGCAGCAGCAGGTTGTCGTAGCCGCCGGCCTCGGCCGCGAGCGCGATCGTCCGGCAGTGCTCCCAGCTGGACAGCAGCGCCCGATCCGGCAAACCGAGGAACTCATAGTCGTCGTCGCACAATGCGGCGAACCAGGAAATCTCGCATCCCATCGGCTACCTCCTCGTGCGTCGCTGCGCTAGGCGGTCAGGTTTGTCCCGTACCCAGCTAAGATCACCGGGAATCGTGCCGCCGCGGCGGCACGGCTGGCAGAGCGGTCGGTCGAGGCTCTCCCGGCCGGCCTGCGTGACACTGAACATCACCCGGGCCCGGCCCAGCCCGGGATGGCCGGCGATGACCGTGCCCGGCCCGGACCGGCCCGGGAGCGAGCGCCGCCAGACCGCGCCGAGGCCACCGTATTCGCCGAGCGGGAACGGGTTGTCCCCGATGAGCTCGGCCGGCCCCGTCACGCGCAGCCGGACCTCGCCGGAGGGATACCGGCGCTGGTTGCCGTACGCGTTGACGGCCCGGAACACCAGCCGCGTCGCGTCGTGCCCGCTGCCCGCGATCTGCGTGCCGTCCGCGGTCATCGCCGGGCGGTCGCCGGCCGGATCGGAGGCCATCCGGACCACCGTGACCTGCCGGCCGCCGACGTAGCCCTCGATCCGCAGCTCGGGCCGGTCCAGCCGGGACACGGTCAGGTCCACCAGCGTCGGCGGGTAGCGGAGATGGCCGTACAGTTCCGCGTCGAGCACCGGCCGGCCGGTGCCGGCGTGGTCGCCGCCGATGAACACCTCGACCTGCTCGCAGTTGCTGGCCAGCATGGCGTCCGGGCCCGGCCCGGGCGGGGCCGCCCCGCCGGCCAGGTCCCAGAAGAACACCGGGACGATGACCGGCCGGACGTCCGGGTCGACCTGGGACAGGTAGATGGCCGCGCCGGGCTTGGCCACCCGGAAGCCGTCGGCGACGCCCGCCCATTTGATCCGCTGGCCACCCGGCCCCCACAGCGAGGCGTAGTCGAACGCGGCCCACGCGAGCAGGCCCGCGTACCGCGGGTCGGACCGGGCGATGTCGTGTGCCTGGGCGTGGAAGACCGCCTGCCGGGCCAGCAGGGCCGGGGGATCGGTCCAGCGGTAGTGCCCCGGGCGCGGCTTTTCCACCCCCACCAACTCGGTGACCAGGTACGGCACCCCGCGCAGCGGCGGCTTCAGCTGGTAGTGGCCCGACCGGCCCAGGTGGTAATCGTTGAACGCGAAGACGTCCTCGTCCCAGAACTCCGTGCTGTGATGGTCCATCGCCCCGGCAGACGGCCGCGCCCCGTCCAGCTCCCGGGCGATCCGCCTGGTCCGCCGCCACAGGCCCGGGTAGTCCTGCGTCTCGTTCAGCCGGGTGCCCCAGATGATCACCGACGGCCTGCTGCGGTCCCGCACGACCATGTCCCGCACGTTGGCCAGCACGATGTCCTGCCAGGCCGCGCCGCCGACGTGATGCCAGCCCGGTGCCTCCTCCCAGACCATGAGGCCCAGCTCGCCGCACGCGTCGAGGAAGTGCGGCGATTGCGGGTAATGCGAGCAGCGCACCATGTTGCAGTTGAGGTCGTTCTTGATGATCTGGGCGTCCCGGCGCTGGATCCGCGCGGGCATGGCCATTCCGGTGTAGGGGAAGAGCTGATGCCGGTTCAGACCGAAGATCTTGAACGGCTCGCCGTTCAGGAAGAACCCGCCGTCGCGGAACTCGGCCTGCCGGAAGCCGATCCGCTGCCGCACCGAATGGGTGCCGGCGCCGGGCACCGACACGGTCGTCGTCAGCGTGTACAGCGTTGGGCTGGCCGGTGACCACGGCCCCATCTCGCCGAGCCCGGTCAGCGACAGGCCGGCCACGGTCCGGCCGGCGGGCAGCCGGGTCAGGGTCCGGGTCCCCGCGGACAGTCCGGCCGTGATCCGCGCCGGGGCGGCCGGCGCCCGCGCGGCGTCGAGCGTGCACTGGATGCCGACGCTGCGCCGCGCGGTCAGCACGTTGGCCGGCTGCGCGAAGGCCCGTGGCCGCGGCTGCGCGGGCGTGGCCCGGCCATCGTGGTCTCCGCCGGACCGGCGGGCTGCCCGGGATGCCGGGCCGCGGCCCCGGCGGAATGTCAGACCCCCCGGCTACATTCGAACGCAGATACAAACGGGCTAGACAGACAGCCGAACCTGTGTTCGAATAGTTGTGCGATGCACCGGCCGCCTGACCCCCCTCGGACGGCCGGGCCCCGTGCCAGGCGGGGCGGCGGGAAGTGTCTCGCCTGGCACGGCCACGCAGGGAAGAGAGGACGCGATGGTGAACGCAGTCACCTCAGCGCAGGTACCTACCCCGATGCGCACCCGGGCCGCCGAGCGTGGCGTCACGGAGGGGCCGCAGGCCGAGCGCGGCCCCGGCAACAGCCGGCCCGGCCATGGCGGGCTGCCGCGGCGCAGGGTGGCGCCCTCGGCTATGGCGCTGCTCGAATCGGCCCGCAGCGGGCTGAACGAGGCCGCGGACGAGACGTCGCCCGCGGGCCGGTACGTGGCCGCGCACCTGGCGGCACTGCGGGCGGCGGCGGCGGTGGTCGCCGTGCGAGGCGAGCCGTCGAGCGGGTCCCGCCGCCGGCGTCCGCGCAGCGTGTGGGAACTGCTGCCGCAGGTCGAGCCGGCCCTCACGGAGTGGGCGGCGTTTTTCGCGGCCGGGGCGAGCAAGCGCGCCGCCGCCGAAGCCGGGCTCTCCCGCGCGGCGACCGCGCACGAGGCGGATGACCTGCTGCGGGACGCGGAGGTCTTCCTGACCGTCGTGGAGACCGCGCTGGGCGTACCCGGGCAGTCCCCGCTGCCACTCCGCACGGCGGGCTGATACGGGCTGACAGGCCACCGCGCGGCCGGGCAGCGGACCCCGGAGCCTCGCGCTGGTCCTGGACGGCTGCCCGCGCGGCCTGCTCCTGCTGGCCAGCCCGGGCCGACGGCGCTGATGCCGTCCCGGGCGGTCAGAGCGCTCCTGGCCGTCTCGTGCCCGGGTGCTGAGACGGGACCGGCTCGCCCTGTACACACGGCGGGCGGCTGACGCCGCGGTCCTCGGCTATCAGGCTCCGTAATTAGTTATTAACCTATTGGAACTAGGCAGGCCGCCGCGCGCTTGCGGGCCGGCTGCTCACCGCCTGCGGCGGCCAGGCTGCGCCGCGGGTGAGCTGGCGGCCGCACACGGTGCCGGGAGCAGCCGTTCCCTCCCTGAGCCGGGCTGGGTCGCGGCGCGGGCGCGCATCGACACTACGGGGGAAGGGCCCTGGAAGCATGGCGAAGGGGCCGGGCAGCGCCAGGGATGGGCCCGGAATGGTTCGAGTGCGGGGAGCGATGGCCCGGCCCGTCAGAGCGTGTCGATCGCGCCGCGGGCCTCGGAGTCGAGCACACCCCAGTTGATGAGTTCCTCGGTGAGGTCGGCGGGTGACTTGTCGTAGATGACGGCCAGCGAACGGAGGTCCTCCTGGCGGACCGACAGGACGCGCCCGTTGTAGTCGCCGCGCTGGCTCTGGATCGTGGCGATGTAGCGGGCCAGCGGGCCGGACTTCTCCTTCGGCAGCTCGTTCATCCGCTCAAGATCGATGACCAGCTTGGGCGTCGGTGCGAGCGGCGCAGGCGTCGAGTCACCGGGCAGCAGTTCCGACACCGGCACGCCGTAGAACTCGGCCAGCTCGGCCAGCTTCTGCACGGTCACGGAGCGGTCGCCGCGCTCGTAGGAGCCAACGACGACGGCCTTCCAGCGGCCGCGGGACTTTTCCTCAACGCCGTGCAGGGACAGCCCCTGCTGCGTGCGGATCGCGCGCAGCCGCGCGCCCAGGGTCTTCGCGTACTCAGATGGCATGGTTCCTCGGCCCCCGGCCAGTCGTAGCTTACGGTAACGGTTACGGACAGTGACGGTAAGCCGCGAGCACGACAAGGTCAAGCCGAATGGCAAAAACTGGTTGAACCTACCCGGTAACCGGCCCGTCCTCCCGTAGCGTTATCTCCCCCGAGCGCAGCGTGCGGGAACCTCGGCGTGGCCGGGCTTTATTGCTGGGCTGCGACCGATTTAGGGTAGTCGGCGGGAGCTTGTGGTGATCTGTCGAGCCGCGTGCCATGTGACATAAATCACACTACCGAGCGAGGCTCTGTGAGCACGTCCCGCCCTGATTTGCCCCGCTGGCGCGTTGCTCATCGGGGCGGCAGGGCCCCTGGTAACGTGACAATGACAGACGTCCTTTAAGGACCGTTCCGTGAAGCGGTGAAGGAGGTCGCGGACGATGCGTGCGCGCAAGGCCCAGGACGGGCAAGCTGGCGGCCGATCTGGCCCGCCCCCGGACGACCCGGCCTCATCCGGCGGCGTCCCCGCCCATCCCGCCCATCCCGGCAGCCCGGGCGATCGCGGTAGCCCGAAGCGGGTCCTGGAATCCGCGGAGATCCGGCGGGCGCTGACCCGCATCGCGCACGAGATCCTGGAACGGACCTACGGCGCGGACGACATCGTGCTGCTCGGCATTCCCACCCGGGGTGTGCCGCTGGCGCGGCGGCTGGCCGAGCGGGCCGCCGAATTCGAGGGCCGCCCCGTCCCGTGGGGCTCGCTCGATGTGACCATGTACCGGGACGACCTGCGGCTGCGCCCCGCCCGGGCCCTCGGCCGCACCGAACTGCCGCCGGCGGGCATCGACGCGAAGACGGTGGTCATCGTCGATGACGTCCTCTATTCGGGGCGGACGGTCCGCGCGGCCCTCGACGCCCTGGCTGATCTGGGCCGGCCGCGCTCGGTGCAGCTCGCGGTCCTGGTCGACCGCGGCCATCGCGAGCTGCCCATTCGCGCCGACTACGTAGGCAAGAACCTGCCTACCTCACAGCGCGAGATGGTACGGGTCCTCCTCGCCGAGACCGACGGCGAGGACGCGGTCCTTCTCGGCGAGCGAAAGGGGGCTCAGCCATGAACCGGCACCTGATCTCGGCCGCTGACCTCAGCCGGGAGGATGCTCTGCTGATCCTGGACACCGCGGCGGAACTGGCGCGGATGTCGGACCGTCCGATCAAGAAGCTGCCGACGCTGCGCGGCCGCACCGTCGTCAACCTGTTCTACGAAGACTCGACGCGGACCAGGATCTCGTTCGAGGCGGCCGCCAAGCGCCTGTCCGCCGACGTGATCAACTTCTCGGCCAAGGGATCCAGCGTCGCCAAGGGGGAAAGCCTCAAGGACACGGCGCTGACCCTGGAGGCGATGGGCGCCGACGCGGTGGTGATCCGGCACGTCGCGTCCGGCGCCCCGCACCGGCTGGCCAGCTGGATCCGCGGCCACGTGGTGAACGCGGGCGACGGCATGCACGAGCACCCCACCCAGGCCCTGCTGGACGCCTTCACCATCCGCGGGCGGCTCGGCCGCGGCAGCGGCGGGCTGGACGGCGTGCGGGTCACGATCGTCGGCGACATCCTGCACAGCCGGGTGGCCCGGTCGAACATCACGCTGCTGGACATTCTCGGCGCCGAGGTCACCGTGGTCGCGCCGCCCACCCTGCTGCCGGTCGAGATGGGCGGCTGGCCGTGCGAGGTCAGCTACGACCTGGACGCGGTGCTGCCCAAGTCCGATGTGATCATGATGCTGCGGGTCCAGCGGGAGCGGATGACCGCCGCGTACTTCCCCAGCGTCCGCGAGTACAGCCGGCGTTATGGGCTGGACGTGCCCCGGATGGGGGTGCTGCCCGAGCACGCGATCGTGATGCACCCGGGGCCGATGAACCGGGGCGTCGAGATCGCCGCGGAGGTGGCCGACTCGCCACGGTCCACGATCGTGGAGCAGGTGGCCAACGGCGTCAGCGTCCGGATGGCCGTGCTGTACCTGCTGCTCGGCGGCGCGGACCTGCCCGGGCCGCCCGGGTGAGGCACAGCGAGCGGCGCGCCGCGGTCGGCCCGCGGCCCGCACGGCGGCCGCCGTGGCCAGAAAAGGGAACGCACGGCCAATGACCGAACGACGGAAGGCACGGTGAACCGGTGAACGGCGTGGCGGACAGCTGGCTGATCAGGAATGCGACGCTGCCGGGGGGGCAGCGCGCCGACCTGCTGCTGCGCGACGGGGTGATCACCCGGGCCGGGGCAAAGCTGGCTGCGGCCGGGGCCCAGGTCCTCGACGCCGACGGGCTGATCGCCCTGCCTGGCCTGGTCGACCTGCACACCCACCTGCGCGAGCCGGGCCGCGAAGACGCGGAGACCATCGAGACCGGCACCCGTGCCGCGGCGCTGGGCGGCTACACCGCGGTGCACGCGATGGCCAACACCGAGCCGGTCGCCGACACCGCCGGGGTGGTGGAACAGGTCTGGCGGCTGGGCCGCGAGGCCGGGCACTGCGACGTGCAGCCGGTCGGGGCGGTGACCCTCGGCCTCGGCGGGACCCGGCTGGCCGAGCTCGGCGCGATGGCCGACTCCGCCGCCCGGGTCCGGGTGTTCTCCGACGACGGCAGGTGCGTGTCCGACCCGCTGCTGATGCGCCGGGCCCTGGAGTACGTCAAGGCCTTGGACGGGGTGATCGCGCAGCACGCCCAGGATCCGCGGCTGACCGAGGGCGCCCAGATGAACGAGGGCGCGGCGTCCGGGCGGCTGGGGCTGGCCGGCTGGCCGGCCGTGGCCGAGGAGGCGGTCATCGCCCGGGACTGCCTGCTCGCCGCGCACGTCGGGTCGGCCCTGCACGTCTGCCACGTGTCCACGGCGGGCTCGGTGGAGATCATCCGCTGGGCCAAGTCCAAGGGCTGGCGGGTCACCGCCGAAGTGACCCCGCACCACCTGCTGCTCACCGACGAGCTGATCGAGGGCTACGACCCGGTCTACAAGGTCAACCCGCCGCTGCGGACCGCCGCCGACGTCGACGGCCTGCGCCGCGGCCTGGCCGATGGGACCATCGACTGCGTGGCCACCGACCACGCGCCGCACCCGGCCGAGGCCAAGGACACCGAGTGGGCCGACGCCGCCTTCGGCATGACCGGCCTGGAGGTCGCGCTGCGCGCGGTGCAGCGGGCCATGGTGGATACGGGCCTGCTGGACTGGGCGGGAATCGCGGACCGGATGGCGGTGCGGCCCGCCGTGATCGGCCGGCTGACCGGGCACGGCGTGCTGCCCGGACCCGGGGCACCCGCCAGCCTCACGCTGTACGACCCGGCGGCCGGCCCGGAGCCGGTCGACCCGGCCACGCACGCGTCCAAGAGCCGCAACACTCCCTTCCGGGGCGTCGCGCTGCCCGGCGCCGTGGTCGCCACGTTCCTGCGCGGCACCGCGACCGTGCTCGGCGGGAAGCTGGCCCGGTGACCGGCCCGGTGGCCGGCCCCGAGACCAGCGGCCCCGCGGGCGGCGGCCACGAGGCCGCAGCGGGCTCCGCGCTGCTGGTGCTGGAAGACGGCGCGGTCTGGCGCGGCACCCCGTTCGGCGCGGCCGGCGAGACCTTCGGGGAGATGGTCTTCAACACCGGGATGACGGGCTACCAGGAGACGCTGACCGATCCCTCCTACGCGCGGCAGATCGTCGCCATGACCGCGCCGCACATCGGCAACACCGGGGTCAACGACGAGGACCCCGAGTCGCGCCGGATCTGGGTCGGCGGCTACGTCGTGCGCGAGCCCGCCCGGCTCATGTCGAGCTGGCGGGCGGCCCGCGACCTGGACACCGAACTGCGGAACCAGGGCGTCACCGCCATCGCGGTCCGGGGTACCCGGGCGCTCACCCGCCGGCTCCGCGAGCGGGGGGCGATGCGCGCCGCGATCAGCACCACGGAAACCGATCCTGCCGCCCTGCTGCGGCGCGTCCTGGCCAGCCCGGGCATGGTCGGCGCCGACCTGGCCCGCACGGTCAGCACCCGGGAGCCCTACACCGTCGCCCCGCCGCCCGGCACGCCGACGGCCTGCCGGGTCGCCGCGGTGGACCTGGGCATCAAGGCCTCGACCCCGCGCTACCTGGCCCGGCTCGGCTGCGAGGTGCTGGTCTTGCCGGCCGACGCGTCCGCGGATACGATCCTCGGGGCCGGCCCGGACGGGGTGTTCTTCAGCAACGGCCCCGGTGATCCGGCGGCGGCCGGCTACGCGGTGCAGGCCATGCGGGGCGTGCTGGCGGCCGGCATCCCGGTGTTCGGCATCTGCCTGGGCAGCCAGATCCTGGGCCGGGCGCTGGGCCTGGACACCTACAAGCTCCGCTACGGCCACCGCGGCGTGAACCAGCCGGTGCTCGACCTGGCCACCGGGCGTGTCCAGGTGACCAGCCACAACCACGGCTTCGCCGCCGCGCTCCCCGGCACCGGCCCCCGGGCCCCGGCCGGCGGCGACGGCGGCCCCGGCGGCTCCGAGTGGGCGCACGTCCCCGCCGCGGCCCGCCGGCCGTTCGGCACCCCCTTCGGCGAGGCCGTGGTGAGCCACGTCAACCTCAACGACGGCGTGGTCGAGGGGCTGCGGATGCTGGACCGCCCCGTCTTCAGCGTGCAGTACCACCCCGAGGCCGCCCCCGGCCCGCACGACGCGGCCGGGTTGTTCGGGCAGTTCCGCGCGGCCATGGAGGGTGCCCGGTGACCCCCGCCCGGATAGGCCCGACGCGCGGTGTGCGCGCTCAGCAGAACGGGAGCCATGATGCCTCGCCGCAGTGATCTCACATCGGTTCTGGTCATCGGGTCGGGCCCGATCGTGATCGGCCAGGGCTGCGAGTTCGACTACTCCGGTACGCAGGCCTGCCGTGTCCTCAAGGCCGAGGGCATCAGGGTCAGCCTGGTCAACTCGAACCCGGCGACGATCATGACGGACCCGGAGTTCGCCGACGCGACGTACGTGGAGCCGATCACGCTCGACGTGCTGGAGAAGGTCATCGCGATCGAGCGCCCGGACGCGGTGCTGCCCACCCTGGGCGGGCAGACGGCCCTCAACGCCGCGGTCGGGCTGCACGAGGCGGGCATCCTGGCCCGGTATGGCACCGAGCTGATCGGCGCGCGGATCGACGCGATCATGGCGGGGGAGGACCGCGAGCGGTTCAAGGAGATCGTGACCAGCCTGCCCCCGCTCGGCGGCGGGGCCGAGGGGCCCGGCGAGGTGCCCCAGGTGCCGGACAGCCGCATCTGCCACTCGCTGGTGGGCGCCTACACCGCCGCGGGGCAGCTCGGCTACCCGGTCGTCGTGCGCCCCTCCTACACCCTCGGCGGCTCCGGCTCCGGCGTCGCGCACGACGAGGACGAACTGCGCCGCATCGCCGGGGCCGGGCTGGACGCCAGCCCCACGACCGAGGTCCTGCTGGAGGAGTCGATCCTCGGCTGGAAGGAGTTCGAGCTCGAGCTGATGCGCGACCGGCACGACAACGTGGTGGTGGTCTGCTCGATCGAGAACATCGACCCGATGGGCGTGCACACCGGCGACTCGGTGACCGTCGCCCCGGCGATGACGCTGACCGACCGCGAGTACCAGCGCATGCGCGATACCGCGATCGCGATCGTCCGCGCCGTGGGGGTCGACACCGGCGGCTGCAACATCCAGTTCGCCGTGCACCCGCGGACCGGCCGGATGGTCGTCATCGAGATGAACCCGCGCGTGTCCCGCTCCTCGGCGCTGGCGTCGAAGGCCACCGGGTTCCCGATCGCCAAGATCGCCGCCAAGCTCGCCATCGGCTACACCATGGACGAGATCCCGAACGACATCACCGGCCAGACGCCGGCCTGCTTCGAGCCCGCGCTCGACTACGTGGTGGTCAAGGCGCCGCGGTTCGCGTTCGAGAAGTTCCCCGGCGCCGACCCCCGGCTCACCACGCACATGAAGTCCGTGGGGGAGGCCATGGCGATCGGCCGGTCCTTCCCCGAGGCGCTGCAGAAGGCGCTGCGGTCGATGGAATCCCCCGGGGCCTCGTTCAGCTGGCGGGATCCGCCCGGCGACCCGGCGGGCCTGCTGCGCCGCTGCACGGTCCCGCATGACGGCCGGCTCGGCACCATCCACCAGGCCCTGCGCGCCGGGGCCAGCGTCGACGAGGTGGTGGCGGCCAGCGCGATCGACCCCTGGTTCGTCGACCAGATCGCCCACATCGAGGACATCGCCCAGCAGGTCTGCGGCGCGGGTTACGGTGAGACGGCGGAGCGAGGCTACCGGCCCAGCGACCCCGGGCCCTCAGGCCCGGGTGAGCGGCCGGTGAATATCGGCGAGAACCCCGGCACGACCCACGGCGAGGCGGTTGTAACCGGCCAGCGAGCCGGGCCTTCAGGCCCGGCGGGCGCCGGTGTGTCGGTGGGCACCGCGGCGGGGCGCGAAGCGCGCCGGGGGGTTCCGGGGGGTCGCCCCCCCGGGCTGACACAGCCCCTCAGCGCGCAGACACTGCGGGCGGCCAAGGGCGCCGGGTTCTCCGACGCGCAGATCGGCCAGCTGCGCGGGATGAGCGAGGCCAGCGTCCGGGAGATCCGCTGGGGCCTGGGCGTGCGGCCGGTCTTCCACGCGGTCGACACGTGCGCGGCCGAGTTCGCCGCGCGGACCCCCTACCTGTACTCGACCTATGACGACGAGACCGAGGTCCCGGCCGGGGACCGGCCCAAGGTGATCATCCTCGGCAGCGGGCCGAACCGGATCGGCCAGGGCATCGAGTTCGACTACGCGTGCGTGCACGCGTCGTTCGCGCTGGCCGACGCCGGCTTCGAGACGGTGATGGTCAACTGCAACCCGGAGACCGTCTCCACCGACTACGACACCTCGGGACGGCTCTACTTCGAGCCGCTGACGTGCGAGGACGTCCTCGAGGTGGTGCAGGCGGAACAGGCCAGCGGCCCGCTCGCGGGGGTGATCGTGCAGCTCGGCGGGCAGACCCCGCTCGGCCTGGCCCGCGAGCTGGAGCAGGCCGGCGCGCCCGTCGTCGGGACCAGCCCGGCGGCGATCCACCTGGCCGAGGACCGCGGCGCGTTCGCGGAGGTCCTCACCGTCGCGGGGCTGCCGGCGCCGCGGTACGGCACCGCCACCTCGGTGCAGCAGGCCCAGCAGGTGGCCGCGGAGATCGGCTACCCGGTGCTGGTCCGGCCCTCCTACGTGCTCGGCGGGCGCGGCATGGAGATCGTCTACGACGACGGCACGCTGGCCGCCTACGTCCGGCGCGCCACCCAGGCCAGCCCGGAGCACCCGGTGCTGATCGACCGCTTCCTGGACGACGCGATCGAGATCGACGTGGACGCCCTCTACGACGGGCAGGATCTCTACCTCGGCGGCGTGATGGAGCACATCGAGGAGGCCGGCATCCACTCCGGCGACTCGGCGTGCGCGCTGCCGCCGATCACCCTGGGCCACGCGGACATCGAGGCGATCCGCGACGCCACCGCCCGGATCGCCGCCGGGGTCGGCGTGCGCGGCCTGCTCAACGTACAGTACGCGCTGGCCGCCGGCGTGCTGTACGTGCTGGAGGCCAACCCGCGCGCGTCGCGGACCGTCCCGTTCGTGTCCAAGGCCACCGCGGTCCCGCTGGCCAAGGCCGCGGCGCGGGTCATGCTCGGTGCCAGCATCGCGGACCTGCGCGGCGAAGGGCTGCTGCCGCCGTCCGGGGACGGCGGGACGCTGCCGCTGGAGGCCCCGGTCGCGGTCAAGGAGGCCGTGCTCCCGTTCGGGCGGTTCCGTAACACCCAGGGCGAGGGCGTGGATACCGTGCTCGGCCCGGAGATGCGGTCGACCGGCGAGGTGATGGGCATCGACGAGATGTTCGGCACCGCGTACGCGAAGTCACAGGCGGCCGTCTACGGGTCGCTGCCGGTCAAGGGACGGGTGTTCGTGTCGGTGGCCAACCGGGACAAACGGTCCATGGTGTTCCCGGTCAAGCGCCTGGCCGACCTTGGCTTCGAGATCTGGGCCACCAGCGGCACCGCCGAGGTGCTGCGCCGCAACGGCGTCCGTGCCAAGATCGTCCGTAAGCACGGCGACGGCCCCGGGCCGGGCGGCGAGCCGACCGTCGTGACCCGGATCCTCGACGGCGAGGTCGACCTCATCGTCAACACGCCCTTCGGCAGCCCCGGGCACACCGGCCCGCGGCTCGACGGGTACGAGATCCGCTCCGCCGCGGTCAGGCGCGGTGTCCCCTGCGTGACGACCGTGCCGGGTCTGGGCGCGGCGGTCCAGGGCATCGAGGCCACCATCCGCGGTGAGATCGGCGTCCGGTCGCTGCAGCAGCACACCGAGCGGCTGCGCGGCGCGGAGTGACCGGGCGCCGGGGCCCGGCGGTCGCCGGCGTGATGGGCGGCCTGTCCGGCCCGGCGATCCGCCCGCTGGCCGTGCGGTGCATCTGGCTGGTGCGCGAGGCCCTGCCCGACGTTCCCATCATCGGTTCCGGTGGCGTGCGCACCGGCCGCGACGCGCTCGAGCTGATCATGGCGGGCGCGACCGTCGCCGCCGTGGGCACCGCCATCTTCGGCGACCCATCCGCGTGCACCCGGATCCAGCACGAACTGGAAGAGGAACTCACCGCGCGGGGAGCCGAGCGGCTCGCCGACGTCAGCGGCGTGGCCCATCAGGCCGGCGGCTACGTCCCGCCCGGCGGCTACGCCCCGCCCGTCCGCCACCGCCCCGGCTGAATGACCGCGCCCGGGGCGCCGCCGGATCCGGCCGCCCGCCCGCTCGCGCGCCGCGCCGCGGTGCGCGCGATATCCGCGGGACGTTCCGCCGCGACGCAATCCGGGCCAGGGTGCATTACTCTCGGGGACGGCTACGGATATTCCCGCGAATGCCAGGTGACAGATGCACATCGCACGGCGTGCCGCCGCGCATCGGCTGCCCAGGCTGACGATGCCGCCGGCCCATCGGTGCCACGGCCAGCAAACGCCTGCCCCGGGCGGGCACGAGAATGTGAGATATGGGCGTTAACAGCAAGCCGGCGGCGCGGCGGGCCCGGCCCGGCTCCCGGAGCGGCGGCGCGATGGTGCCCGCGCCGGCCCGGGCCCTGCCGGGTCACCCGGACCACGGTCCGGCCGGCAACGAGCCGAAGGAGGGGCCGTGAGCAACCTCGCGCCAGTCGCCGTCGCGCTGGACGCACCCGATCTGGAAACCGCCGCGCGCTGGGCTGACCTGGTCACCCCGCACGTCAGCACGGTGAAGATCGGCCTGGAACTCTACCTGAGGTACGGCCCCGACGTGGTCGCCACCATCAGGGGCGCAAGCGGTGTGCAGGTCTTCCTGGACCTCAAGCTGCACGACATCCCGGCTACCGTGGCCGCCGCGGCGCGGACCGTCGGGCGGCTGCACCCGGACATCCTGACCGTGCACGCGAGCGGCGGCGCGGACGTCGTCCGCGCCGCCACCGAGGCCGCCCCGGGCACGAAGATCGCCGCGGTCACCGTGCTCACCTCGCTGGACGAGGAGCAGCTGAGCCGGACCGGCGTGACGGGCAGCGTGCACGACACGGTGCTGCGGCTGGCCACGCTCGGCGTCGAGGCCGGCGCGCACGGCATTGTCTGCTCCCCCCGCGAGGTCAGCGCCGTCCGCGCGGAGGTCGGGCCCGATATCACGCTCATCACCCCCGGGGTGCGCCCGGTCGGCTCGGCCGCCTACGACCAGGCCCGCGTGGCCACCCCCCAGGAAGCCCTGAAGGCCGGGTCTGACCTGCTGGTTATCGGGCGTCCCATCACCGGCGCCCCGGACCCCGGCGCGGCCGCGGCAACGGTGGCGGCGTCCCTGCGGCGGCTCACGGTGGCTGGCCCGTGAGCGCGGCGCCTATGCTCTGCCGAAAGGCGTCAGCCGCGGGCGGCCCGGAGGCGGCCGGAACGCTTCACTCGCCGATTCGTATGCACATGATTGGCCGTTTGCCTTCAGCATAGGACGCGCATAGCGTTGAAAGGTAAAATATTTACCCGCCGCGTAACGTTGCCGGCCGGTTCGTTTCCATGGGATTGCAGCGCCTTGCGCCGCTGTCTGTGTGGCGCCGGGGAGTGGCGGCAGGCGCCGTATGGACTAAGGGCATCGGCGTCGCGGTGACGGTCATCATATGCGCGATCCGGGGAGGACCAAATCCGTCAACGGGGCCGGCTCGGCGTGCGCGCCGCCGCGCCCGGCGGATTGACCGGGCCGTGGCGAAGTAATCTCGCCGCCCCCCGTTCAGGAACGGCGCGGGTTGGCTTACCCTGGCGGTGGATGGCCTATCGTGGCTGTCTTGACGACCAGGATGTACCGTGCATTGGTAAGCCGTCAGCACGGGTGAACGGAGCGCTTGTGACCGTTGGTTGTTTACAATTGGTAAGCAGGCGATCACTCAGAGTAATAACTTCAAATTTATTGTGACATAAACGGGGTTTCGCGTTGCCTAAAGGTACGCTTACTCGCTAGTTTCCAGCCCACCAGCATTATTACCGACGAAACCCGAGGTGACCCCGAGTGGCTCTTCCTCCCCTCACTCCCGACCAGCGCGCGGCTGCCTTGGAGAAGGCCGCCCGAGCGCGTAAAGAACGCGCCGAGGTGAAGAATCGCCTCAAGCGCGGAGCCACGACCCTCTCCGACGTCATCAAGGAAGGCTCGACCGATGACGTCATTGGCAAGATGAAGGTGTCGGCCTTGCTCGAGTCGATGCCCGGCGTCGGCAAGGTCCGCGCCAAGCAGATCATGGAGCGTCTCGGCATCGCCGAGTCCCGCCGCGTCCGCGGGCTCGGCGCGAACCAGCGCTCCGCGCTCGAGCACGAGTTCGGCTCGGACATCTGAGGCGGCCAGGCCGGAATCCGGGAGGGGGGCACGGGGTGCATGGTCGCCCAGTCCGGTGACGACGTTCGCGTCTCCGCCACCCCCAGCGGAGCCGCGAGGGCCGGCGGTGGATACTGCCTATCCATGCGGACGTACTCCCGGCTGACCGTGCTCTCCGGGCCCTCCGGGGTCGGGAAGAGCACGGTGGTCGCGGAACTGCGGCGATGCTGCCCTGACCTGTGGCTTTCGGTCTCCGTCACGACGCGGGCGCCGCGCGCGGGGGAGGCCGGCGGGCGCGAATATTATTTCATCGGCGAAAAAGAATTCGACCGGCTGGCCGCCGAGGGCGAGCTGCTGGAATGGGCCGAGTTCGCCGGCAATAAGTACGGAACGCCGCGTAAGCCGCTGGCCGGGAAACTGGCGGCAGGCATTCCCTGCATGCTGGAGATTGACCTTGAGGGGGCACGGCAGGTGCGCCGGAGCATGCCCGACGCGCGGCTGGTCTTCCTGGCCCCGCCGTCCTGGGACGAGCTGGTGCGCCGTCTGACCGGGCGGGGCACGGAACCGCCCGAGGTGGTCCAGCGGCGGCTCGACGCGGCCCGCCGCGAGCTCGCCGCGGAAGGCGAGTTCGACCTCACGCTGGTCAACACGTCGGTCCAGGAAGTGTGCCGGCAGGTGATAGCCTTGATCTTCAGCCCAGCGGACGAGCGCTGAGCGTTAATCAGACGAAAGGCGTGACGTGGCAGGGACTCCCGCCGCAGATGGCATCATCAACCCGCCGATCGACGAGCTTCTCGACGTCGTGGACAGCAAATACCAGCTCGTGATCATGGCCGCGAAGCGGGCGCGGCAGATCAACGCGTACTACTCGCAGCTGGGCGAGGGCCTGCTCGAGTACGTGGGCCCGCTGGTGGAGACCCGGGTCCAGGAGAAGCCGCTGTCCATCGCGCTGCGCGAGGTGCGGGACGGGCTTCTCACGGTCGAGCCCACCGAGGGCTGACGGCCTGCCTGACCAGGGAGGGGCGTCGGGGGCGCATGTGGCACCACGGGTCATCCTGGGCGTAGCCGCCGGCATATCCGCCTACAAGGCGTGCGAGCTGCTCCGGCGGCTCACCGAAAGCGGTCATGACGTACGGGTGGTGCCCACCCCGGACGCGCTGCGGTTCGTCGGCGAGGTGACGTGGGCGGCGCTGTCGGGCCATCCGGTCAGCACCGGCGCCTGGACCGGGACCGACCAGGTCCCGCACGTCCGTCTAGGCCAGTCGGCCGACCTGGTGATCCTAGCCCCGGCCACCGCGGACCTGATGGCGCGTGCCGTCGCGGGCATGGCGGGCGACCTGCTGACGGCTACGCTGCTCACCGCGCGCTGCCCGGTGCTGTACGCGCCCGCGATGCACACCGAGATGTGGGAACACCCGGCCACCCAGGCCAACGTCGCGCTGCTGCGGGACCGCGGCGCCATCGTGCTCGACCCGGCCAGCGGCCGCCTGGCCGGCGCCGACTCGGGAGTGGGCCGCCTGCCGGAACCCGCCGAGATCTTCACCGCCGCGACGCGCATCCTGGCCCGGGGCGCGGGCGGCCTCGGCCCGGACCTGGCCGGCCGGAAGGTTGTCGTGTCGGCCGGGGGCACCCGTGAGGAACTCGACCCGGTGCGGTTCCTGGGCAACTGGTCCTCCGGGCGGCAGGGGTACGCATTCGCCGACACCGCCGTCGCCCGCGGGGCGAAGGTCACGCTGGTCGCGGCGAACGTCGCGCTGCCCGACCCGGCGGGCACCCGCGTGGTCCGGGTGACCTCCGCGCTGGAGATGCGCGACGCGATGCTCGCCGAGTCCGCCGACGCCGACGCGATCGTGATGGCGGCCGCGGTCGCCGACTTCCGTCCCGCGGTGCGCAGCGGTGCCAAGGTGAAAAAGGACGGCTCGCAGCCCGCTCCCATCCAGCTCGTGCAGAACCCCGACATCCTGGCCGAGCTTTCGGCCCGCCGCGCCGGCGCCCTGAGCGGGGCGGTGCGGGCCGGCCAGGTCATCGCCGGGTTCGCCGCGGAGACCGAGCCGGATCTGGCCGAAGGCCGCGCCAAGCTCGCCCGCAAGGGGTGTGACCTGCTGGTCATCAACCGGGTCGGTGGCGGGCTGGCCTTCGGGACCAGTGATAATGAGGCGGTCGTGCTGGGGACCGATGGATCACGGACAGAGATCGCACGGGCACCCAAGGAGGTCCTCGCGGACGCTGTCTGGGACCTAGTGGCGTCCCGGCTGAAGTGCGGGTAGCCTGGCCCGAGCCGAGGAAGGGTATCAAGAGACGCTTATCGGCGATCCTCTTAGCGACGCCCGACCGCGTCCCCGTACCGGCAACATGATCATGCGTAAGCTTCGGGCGAGTCTGCCGGGAAACAGAACCAGACCCGTAGAGAAAGAAAAGGGAGTCTCGTGGCACGTCGCCTGTTTACCTCTGAGTCGGTTACTGAGGGTCATCCGGACAAGATGGCCGACCAGATCAGTGACGTCATCCTTGACGCCATGATCAAGGACGACACCGAAAGCCGCGTAGCGGTCGAGACGATGATCACGACCGGCCAGGTCCACGTTGCGGGCGAGGTCACCACGCGTACCTACGTCGACATCCCCGGCATCATCCGGGAGAAGATCCTCGAGGTCGGTTACGACTCCTCGGCCAAGGGCTTCGACGGCGCGTCGTGCGGCGTGTCGGTGTCGATCGGCTCGCAGTCGCCGGACATCGCGCTCGGCGTCGACGACGCCTACGAATACCGCGAGGGTGAGGGCGCCGAGGACTTCGACCGGCAGGGCGCCGGCGACCAGGGGCTCATGTTCGGCTACGCCTGCCGCGAGACCGCCGAGCTGATGCCACTGCCGATCATGCTCGCGCACCAGCTCGCCAAGCAGCTGTCCACCGTGCGGCGCAGCGGCACGGTTCCCTACCTGCGGCCGGACGGCAAGACGCAGGTGACGGTCGAGTACGCGGGGATCACCCCGGTCCGGCTTGACACGGTGGTGGTCTCGACCCAGCACGCGCCGGACATCAACCTGAAGGAACTGCTGGCTCCGGACGTCAAGGACTACGTGGTCGACCCGGTGATCGCCGGCCTCGAGCTGGACACGTCGAACTACCGCCTGCTGGTCAACCCCACCGGCCGCTTCGAGGTCGGCGGCCCGATGGGCGACGCCGGCCTCACCGGCCGCAAGATCATCATTGACACCTACGGCGGCATGGCCCGGCACGGCGGCGGGGCGTTCTCCGGCAAGGACCCGTCCAAGGTGGACCGCAGCGCGGCCTACGCGATGCGCTGGGTGGCCAAGAACGTGGTCGCGGCCGGACTCGCCGACCGGTGCGAGACGCAGGTCGCGTACGCGATCGGGAAGGCCAAGCCGGTGGGCCTGTTCGTGGAGTGCTTCGGCACCGAGAAGGTCCCGGTCGAGCGGATCCAGGATGCCGTGCTGGAGGTGTTCGACCTGCGGCCGCGGGCCATCATCTCCGTGCTGGACCTGCAGCGCCCGATCTACTCGCAGACCTCCACCTTCGGTCACTTCGGCCGGACCGAGCCGGACTTCTCCTGGGAGCGCGCCGACCGCGTCGAGCACCTCCGGTCCGCCGCCGGCCTGTAGCCCCCTCCGCCGGCCCTGGCCCGCCTGCTAGCGGCGGTGCCGGGGCTGGCCCATGTCATCGGCCGCGGCAGACAGGACCATCAGCCGGAGGCCCGGCCGGCCGGCGGCGGCACCCCTGCCGCGCGTTGCTTCATGTCCGCACGTGTGCATAAAGCAGTACCCGCCGATCCAATTCCTGGATGGCCTAATAGCCGGATAGTTGCGGTGCCAAAGTTTCCGGTGAGCCGCCCGGCGCCTGCCAGCCTGTCTTGCCGGCTGGTTTGGTCGGCGTTACCGGCCGAAACGTGAGCCATTGATCGGTCTGCCCGGATGCGCTGAATGCCAGCCGCGCGGTCTGATTTTTCGAAATCTTTGCGGTACGCCGTCCGGCCAGGAATTGCCGGCCGTCGGGCTGCGGTCAAAGCCGCGCAGGCCGCGCCGGGCGGCCCTTTCCTGATGATGACCGCGGAAATCCATCTAACTGCGGTTACATGCTCCTCCAGCCGCCCCCGCCGACCGTCGGCGCCTGGTGACCTGCGTTCCGGTCGGGCCCTAAGTCCCAGTTGCGATTTAGCCGGCGTCCGAAAATATCGGGTTTGGCAAAACACGGGAACTGCGTCCGGCTATTAGGGCTCTTCAGTGCACGGATGTTGACGTCGGGCGGGCCGGGTGATACGCCATTTCTATTAGGGCTATCGAAAATCCTCGTTATTTAGGCAGCCTATAAAAAATCGGGCACCGTCTGCGGAAGGAGGAATGCCGCGAATTCTTCCGGGGCGCCGGCCGGTGCGGCGGCGTCCAGCGCACGTGCAGCCACACACCACAGCACCCGCAGGTGTCGCGTTATGTGCTCCGAGGGCACACCCGTGGGCCTCATGAGCACATGCGGACAACTGTGCGAATGAAAATGCTAAAGCCCATGCGGATGCACGTGCATCGTGAATACCATGAGACCCGTCCGGATCCGCACCACGCGGCCGGAGTAGCCAGGCCACGGCCGTGAACCACGGTGGCGCGCACGGTTACGGGGTCATAGCCAGTCAGGAGACACGACGATGGGTGGCATCTACAATGGCATGTCTGCCAGAGATCTCGAGGGCGCCGCGTGGCGGAAGAGCCAGCGCAGCAACTCCCAGGGCGCCTGTGTGGAGGTCGCCAGGATCGGCACCGAGACGGTGGCGATGCGCAACTCCCGGGACCCGGACGGCCCGGTGCTGATCTGCCGCCGGGACGCGATCATGGCCTTCATGGACGGCCTGCGGGCCGGCCAGTTCGACTACCTCGTATCCTGACCCTGCGCGGGCGCTCCCGGGCACTGGTGCGCGGAGCGGCCGGAGCCGGGGATCCGCGCCGCGTGCCTTCCGCGTGGCGGTCCCTCCGGGCATTCACGCGGCCACCGGGATTCCCGCATTGGAGACCAGCCATATGACGGACACCCCGCTCAACCTGGCCGCGCTGGACGCCGGCCGGTCTGAGCTCCGCGCTGCGTATCTGCCGGATACGCGGGCCGTCAGCAGCGCCCGCGGCATCCACCACACCGCGCTGATCAGCTCCGACGCCGAACGGACGATCCGCTTCTACCAGGAGATCCTGGAGTTCCCGCTGACCGAGATCATCGAGAACCGGGACTACAAGGGCTCCAATCACTTCTTCTTCGACGTCGGCAACGGCAACCTGATGGCGTTCTTCGACTTTCCCGGCCTGGACCTCGGCCCGTACGCCGAGGTCCTCGGCGGGCTGCACCACCTGGCCATCTCCGTGACCCCGGAGTCATGGCGGCATCTGCGCAGCAAGCTCGACGCGGCCGGTGTCCCCTACCAGGTGGAGAGCGGTACGTCGATCTACTTCCGGGACCCGGACGGCGCGCGGATCGAGCTGCTTGCCGATCCGCTCGGCGAGATGTACGGCACGACGGTGCTCTAGCCGGGCACGGCGGCCGCCCGGCCCCGGCGTGGCAGGATCGGATGATGGCCACGATCTTGCTGCTGTCCACCGCCGACACCGACCTGCTCGCTGCGCGCGCCTCCGGCGCCGGGTACCGGACCGCCAACCCGGCGCGCATCGCTCCCGGCGAGCCGGACGCGCTCGCCCGCCTCACCGCGGGAGCCGACGTCGTGGTCGTGCGCCTGCTCGGCGGGCGGCAGGCATGGCCGGAGGGCGCCGCGGCGCTGCGCGCGACCGGGCTGCCGCTGATCGCGCTGGGCGGTGAATCCGCGCCCGACGCGGAGCTCATGGCGCTGTCGACCGTCCCGGCCGGGGTGGCCGCCGGGACGCTGGCCTACCTGCGCGAGGGCGGCCCGGCCAACCTCCGGGAACTCGCCGCGTTCCTATCCGACACGTTGCTGCTCACCGGCGAGGGCTTCGCCCCGCCCGCGCCCGCCCCCGATTACGGCGTGCACCGGCTCCCCGCGGGCTCGGGGCCGCCCGCAGCCCCAGCCGCCGCCCCCGCCCCGGCAGCAGCCCCAGCCCGGGTCCCCGCCCCGGCGGAGGGCCCGGCCCCAGCCGAGGTCCCGGACCCGGACCGCCCCACGGTCGCGGTGATCTTCTACCGGGCACACGAACTGTCCGGCAACACCGGATTCGTCGACACGCTCTGCGCAGCCATCACCGCGCGCGGCGGGACGCCGCTGCCGGTGTACTGCTCCTCGCTCCGGTCCGCGGACCCCGGCCTGGCCGGGCTTCTCCGCCCGGCGCACGCCATCATCACCACGGTCCTCGCGGCCGGCGGGTCTGCCCCGGCCGGCCAGGGCGGGGAGGGCGACTGGGACGCCGGGGTGCTGGCCGGGCTGGGTGTGCCGCTCATCCAGGGCCTGTGCCTGACCTCCTCGCGCGCGCAGTGGCGGGACGCCGGCGGCGGCCTGAGCCCGATCGATGCGGCCATGCAGGTGGCCATCCCCGAGTTCGACGGGCGGCTGATCACGGTCCCGTTCTCCTTCAAGGAGGAGGGCCCGGACGGCATCCCCGTCTACCAGGCCGACCCAGAGCGCGCCGCACGGCTGGCGGGCATCGCCATCCGGCACGCGCGCCTGGCCGTGACGCCGAACCGGGACAAGCGCGTGGCCGTCATGCTGTCGTCCTATCCGACGAGGCATTCGCGGGTCGGCAACGCCGTCGGCCTGGACACTCCCGCCTCCGCGGTCCGGCTGCTCCAGGCGCTGCGCGAGGCCGGGTACGACCTGGGCGGCGGCTTCCCCGATGACGGCGACACGCTCATCCACACGCTCATCGCGGCGGGCGGCTACGACACCGAATGGCTGACCGAGGAGCAGCTCAGCGCCGCACCGGCCCGGGTGCCGCTGGCCCGCTACCGGCGCTGGTTCTCGGCCCTGCCGGGCGGCATGCAGCAGAAGCTGACCCGTCAGTGGGGCGAGCCACCGGGCGGCCTGTACGTCGACGGCGACGGCATCGTGCTCGCGGCCCTGGCGTTCGGTCACGTGGTGGTGATGATCCAGCCGCCGCGGGGCTTCGGCGAGAACCCGGTCGCGATCTACCACGACCCGGACCTGCCGCCGTCGCACCATTACCTGGCGGCCTACCGCTGGCTGGATGAGGAGTTCGGCGCGGACGCGATCGTTCATCTCGGCAAGCACGGCACCCTGGAGTGGCTGCCCGGCAAGGGCCTCGGCCTATCCGCGGAGTGCGCGCCGGACGCGGCGCTGCGCGATGTCCCGCTCGTCTACCCGTTCATCGTGAACGACCCGGGGGAGGGCACCCAGGCCAAGCGGCGCGCGCACGCGGTCATCGTCGACCACCTGGTGCCGCCGATGGCGCGCGCCGACACCTACGGTGAGCTCGCCAAGCTGGAGCAGCTGCTGGACGAGTACGCGACGGTCGCGGCGCTGGACCCGGACAAGCTGCCCGCGGTCCGGGCGCAGATCTGGGCGCTGGTGCGCACCGCCCAGCTCCACCACGACCTGGGTGTCCCCGCGGAACCAGGCGCCGCCGAGTTCGACGACTTCGTGTTGCACATCGACGGTTACCTGTGCGAAGTCAAGGACGCCGCGATCCGCGATGGCCTGCACATACTCGGCGACCCGCCGTCGGGCGCGGCGCTGGCCAACCTCGTCCTGGTCATCCTGCGTTCCGCTCAGCTGTGGAGCACCCGCTGGGGGGCGCTGCCCGGCCTGCGCGCGGCGCTCGGACTGGCCGAGGGCGGTGACGCGTCCCGCGCCGAGACGGACCACTACGAGCACACCTCCCGTGCGCTCGTCGAGGCGATAGCCGCCGCCGGGTGGGATCCCGCCCGTGCCCCCGAGATCACCGCCACCGTCCTGGCCGCGGAGCCCCGTCCCGTTCCGGGTCAGCAGCCGGCCCCGGAAACGGTGGCGCGGGTTCTGCAGTTCGCCTGCGCCGAGGTCGTGCCGAGGCTCGCCGCGACAGCGGGGGAGATGGACGCGGTGCTGCGCGCGCTGTCCGGCGGGTACGTGCCGGCCGGGCCGTCCGGGTCCCCCACCCGCGGCCTGGTCAACGTGCTGCCGACCGGGCGGAACTTCTACTCGGTCGACCCGAAGGCCATCCCGTCCGCCAACTCCTGGCAGACCGGGTCGGCGCTGGCCGAATCGCTGCTCGCCCGGCACCTGGAAGACGAGGGCAGCTACCCGCGCTGCGTCGGCCTGACCGTCTGGGGTACCTCCGCGATGCGCACCCAGGGTGACGACATCGCCGAGATCCTCGCGCTGATCGGCTGCCGGCCGGTCTGGGACGAGGTCTCGCGCCGGGTCACCGGGTTCGCGATCATCCCCGCGGCCGAGCTGGGGCGGCCGCGCATCGACGTCACGGTGCGCATCTCCGGCTTCTTCCGTGACGCGTTCCCGCACGTCATCGCGCTGCTGGACGACGCGATCGGTGCGGTCGCGGCGCTAGCGGAGCCCGCCGACGTCAACTATCTGCGCGCGCACGTCACCGCCGAGCAGGCGGCGCACGGGGACCCGCGCCGCGCGACCACGCGGATCTTCGGCTCCAAGCCGGGTGCCTATGGGGCGGGCCTCCTGCCGCTGATCGACGCGCGGAACTGGCGCGACGACGCCGACCTGGCCGAGGTCTACGCCGTGTGGGGCGGCTACGCCTACGGCCGTGACCTGGACGGCGCGCCGGCGCGGGCCGACATGGAGACCGCGTTCGCCCGGATCGCGGTGGCGGCCAAGAACGCCGACACCCGCGAGCACGACATCGCCGATTCCGATGACTACTTCCAGTACCACGGCGGCATGGTGGCCATGGTGCGGTCGCTCACCGGGCGAAGCCCGGCCGCCTACATCGGCGACTCGGCCACGCCCGATGCGGTGAAGACCCGGACGCTGGCGGAGGAGACGCGCCGGGTTTTCCGGTCCCGGGTGGTCAATCCGCGGTGGATCGCGGCGATGCGCCGGCACGGCTACAAGGGCGCGTTCGAGCTGGCCGCGACGGTGGATTACCTGTTCGGCTACGACGCGACCGCGCACGTCGTGTCGGACTGGATGTACGAGCGGCTCGCCACCGCCTATGTGTTCGACCCGGAGAACCGGGCCTTCATGGAGAAGTCCAATCCCTGGGCGCTGCGCGGCATCACCGAGCGCCTCCTCGAAGCGGCCCAGCGCGGGCTGTGGGCGGAACCGGACGCCAAGACGCTGGATCAGCTCCGGCAGGTCTTCCTCGACCTGGAGGGCGACCTGGAGGGCGGCGGCTGAGCACAATTCCGGCGGGGCAATTGCGACTTGCCGGTTGTGATTCGCATGTTCCGTGACAGACTATGAACCGAACGTAAAGGGAGGGGAAAAATGACGCAGGCCCCGAATGTTCCACCGGGGGTAGATACATCGATCCCGACACCGGCACGAATCTACGACTACATGCTGCGGGGCCATCACTACTTCGACAGTGATCAGCGGGCCGCGGAGCAGATCCTGAAGGCGGTCCCCGAGATCCGCGACGCGGCCTGGTCGAACCGGGGCTTCCACCAGCGTGCGGCCAAGTGGATAGCCGAGCAGGGGATCACCCAGTTCATCGACATCGGCTCGGGGCTGCCCACCGTGGGCAACACGCATGAGGTCGTCCAGAAGGTGGCTCCCGGCGTGCGGGTCGTCTACGTGGACAACGACCCCATGGTGGAACTGCACAGCCGGGACATCCTGGTCGGCGAGGAGACGATCGCCGCGATCGCCGCCGACCTGCGCGACCCGGACTCCATCCTCGGGCACCCCGCGGTGCGGCAGCTGATCGACTTCAGCCAGCCGGCCGGCGTGCTGCTGACCGGGGTCTTGATGTTCGTCTCCGCCGCGGCGGACCCATGGGGGCTGGTCCGGCGGTACATGGACGCAGCCGCGGCCGGAAGTTACCTGTCGCTGTCCCACCTCACCGACGACCACAAGCCGCCGGCCGCGGCCGAGGGTTTCCGTGCCGTCTTCGACACCGCGACCGAGCATCTGTACTTCCGCTCCAGGCCCGAGGTCGCGAGATTCTTCGCCGGGCTTGAGCTGGTCTCGCCGTACCCGGGCGCCGAGCCCGATCTCACCTTCACCGGGGTCTGGGGCGCCGAGGACCCGGTGCTCGCGGACAGTGACGGGTCCCGCTGGCTCTACTGCGGAGTTGCCAGGCGGCCGTGACCGGCAAGCCGACGGCCGAGGATCTCGGCATTGATCCCGGCGCCCAGAAGTGGCGGCGCTCCGGGTACGGGCGCGGCGTCATCGAGGTCGCTTTCGTCCATGCGTCCCCCGCTGCCGCCGGCCCTTCCCCGGGCGCGGCCGCCCCCCACGATCAGGGCCGGGACCCGGCGGCCGGGGCGGTCTGGGTACTGATGCGGATCGCCGGCGATCCGGCCCGCCGGGTGCTCGTTTTCGACCGGAACGAGTGGGAGTGCTTTGTGGACGGGGCCCGGAACGGGGAATTCGACGACGCGGCCGACCGGACCGCGCGCTAAAACCCGCGCACTTCTCACGAATCCCGCGAAGGGCTGTCTGACCTCGGAAAATGCCATCAGGAGCGGCCGGCGCACGGCCGGACCGGGCCAAAGCCGGGCAATTCATTAAAGATCGTGTTATTAAAGGTATAGCTTTGTGAATCGCAACTTGGGTAGCCTGAGAAGGACGCGAGAACCTCGTCAAGGAGGTGGACGGGCGTGAGCGATGATGCCTACGGCGCCACCATCGCCAAGCGGCGGCTTTCCCAGCGCCTGGCCGAGCTGCGCGTCACCAGCGGCTACACCGCGAACCACGTCTGCGACATCCTGAACTGGGGCCGGGGCAAGGTCGGCCGCTTCGAGGCCAACCAGTGGAAGCGTCCCGAGATGAGCGACGTGCGGGACCTGCTGCGGATCTACGGCGTGACCGGCGGCGACGCCGAGCAGGTCGAGGAGCTGGCCGTGCGGGCCCGCGCCCGGCCGTGGTGGCGGGATTTCCCCGAGATCTTTGACAGTGAGTTCCCCGGCTATGAGAACGATGCCAGCACCATCCACGCCTTCATGCCGCTGATCCTGCCCGGTCTGCTGCAGACACCCGCCTACATCGAATCTCTGCTGCGCACCGGGCCCCGGCCGCCCCGGTGGCGGCGGGAGGCGCTGGCCGCCCGGCTGCGCCGCCAGGAGATCATCGACCGCGCCGGCGGGACCGCCCCGATGTTCAGCGCGGTGATCACCGAAGCGTCGCTGCTCTACCGGTGGGGCACGCAAGGCGACCGCCGGGAGCAGATCGCGCACCTCATCGATATGGCCGGCCGCCGCAACATCGAGCTGCGGGTCCAGCGGTTCGAGGACGGGCCGCCGAGCGGCGCGCATTCCATGGTGAACATCTTCGGCTTCGATGGCGAGGGCCTAAGCCTGGTCTTCGTGGAAACCGATTACGTGATCGAGGAGGTGAGCAAGCGAGAACCGGTGAAGGGCTATGTGCAGTCGTTTGACCGTGCCTGCGACGGGGCGCTCGACCCGCGCGACACGGTGGACTATCTCGAGCATCTCGCTGACCGACTGGAGTAGGCAATGACCGATCTGTCTCGGGCCGTCTGGCGGAAGGCCCGCCGGAGCTCCCACAACGGGGGCTGCGTTGAGATCGCGGCCAATATCCCTGGCGTTACCGCCGTCAGGGACAGCAAGCGCCCGGAGGGCGGCGCGCACGTCGTCGACCGGGCCGTGTTCGCCAGGTTCCTGGCGGACGTCAAGGAGGGGCGCTACGACATCTCGGTGCCGTAGCGGGGGACGGTGAATCCCCCGGAGCTGCACCCCGGGGGATTCACTCATCTGCCGGCCTGTCCCAGGGCCGGGCGGGCCGCCACCGGGCGCCCGCCGCGAGTGTGACTGGATACACAGAATGGGCTTGCCGCCATGGACAGAAAGCGCGGCAGCCATTAGCTGACATGAATGTGTCACCGGGGCCGACGCTGCGGGCTGGGTATATATGGCTGCCGCCGTAGCCCGCCGTGCGGCTGGGCCGATTGGACGGCGGCGAGCGTAAAGTTCTGTTAACACGCGATTCGCCCCCCATGTCTTGCGAAACGCCGCTTCGCACTTCTAGCGTTTATGCTTCGCATTTGAGTATTGAGCATGCCGTCGTGAATCCGTGCGGCCGCCGGGCCGCACCACGGCCAATGAGCTCGTGTGCAAGGTCTTCGACGCGTCTCCGGGCTGGCGGCTGGGCCGGGTGCCCAGCCCCCGCCCGGGTCAGGCCGACGCCGGCGCGGTCAGCGGCCGGGGGCTCGCCGTCGTGCACGAGTACTGGACATACGCGGATCTGGTCGAGGTCACCGAGCGCGCCGTGTGGATGCACGAGGAGATCGAGCACGCGATCGTGCCGGCCCGGGGGCACTGAGGCGGCAGGCCGCCGCGCCCTAGCCGGGGAGCGTGCCCATGGCCGCGGCCACGTTCGCGTAGGCGCCGAGCACGTGGTCCCAGAACCTGCGCACGTCGATCGCGGTGGCGACGAGCGCGTTCCGCTCACTGGCGGGCGCGCGGAAATCGGTGACCGTCATGCCCGAGGTCCAGCGGCCGGCGGTCTCGACCTCGACCCGGGCCGGCAGGCAGCCGAGCACGGCCCGGTCGGCGACGTAGGCGACCGCGCACACGTCGTGCACGGCCGGGTCGGCGAAGTCGGCCACGGGGGCGGCCCTGTCCTGCCCGGCCCCCGCGCCGCCCGCGCCGGCCGCGGAGAGCGGGTCCTCGTCGGACGCGTAATGCTCCAGGCCGGGCAGCAGCAGCGTCTGGGCCAGCGGCCCGAGCGCCCGCATCCGGTCCCGCACCGCCGCGGTCGCCCGGGCCTGCAAGGTGACGTCGAGCCCGACCATGGTGACCGTCCATCCCGCGCGGAACACGATCGCGGCGGCCTCCGGATCGACGGCGATGTTGAACTCGGCCGCGGGCGTGACGTTGCCCCGGCCGGTTGAGCCACCCATGATCACAAAGTCCCTGACCTGGGTGATCAGCCGTGGCTCGCGGTGGGTGGCCAGCGCGATGTTGGTCAGCGGGCCGGTGGCGACGAGGGTGATCTCGCCCGGGGCCGCACCGATCGTCTCGATCAGGAAGTCGATCGCGTGCCCGCCCGACAGCCGCGACTCCGGCGGCGGCAGCACCGCTCCGCCCAGGCCGGTACCCCCGTGCACGTGCCGCGCGTCGATCGGCGGCCGCAGCAGCGGCGCGGGACTGCCCGGGGTGACCGGAACGCCCGCCGCGCCGATGAACCCGGCTACCCGCTGCGCGTTGGACGTGGTCAGGTCCAGGCTCACGTTGCCTGCCACCGTGGTGATGCCGCACAGCTCGAGGTCGGGGCAGCCGGCCGCGAACGCGATGGCCAGCGCGTCGTCGATGCCCGGATCGCAGTCCAGAATGATCTTCTGAGCCACCTGCGGTTCCTTCCTGCGCACGGCCGTCCCTCCCGGGGGGCGGGCGGGCCGGTCCCAGCCCCGACGCTATCGGACCCCGGAGCCGTACGAAGCTGGTCCGCAGCGGCGTTCGCCAGCCGGGGGAGCGGCCGCCGCGGTTACCTCCCGCTGTCGGCGCCCCGGTCGCCGGCCCGGGCCTGCGCGGCCGTTTCCTCGCTGAGCCCTTCGGCGGGCGCGTCCCGGTGCGGGGCGACACTGCGCCCGTCGCCGGCGTGAACGCCGCCCTGCACCGGCCCGGTTCGCGGCGGCGTGCCGGCCGGCCCGCGCCGGCGCGGTGCCCGCCCCGCCAGCATGACCGGGATCAGCAAGGCGCAGCAGCACAGTATGGCCCCGACCGACAGGACGATCAGGCCGGTCTCGGACATGCTCGTGATGTTGGTTTCCACCGCCGGCGCGGCGATAAGCAACGTCATCGGCCGTTACCTCCTCGTTCCATGCCCACCCGAAGGACATCTCCGCTCCCTCTATAGTCCCTTACTCGCATGCGGCACAACGAGAACGGGGCACGGAGCGTTCCGCAGCACGTACTGGCTGACCGCTCCCAGCAGCCGCGCCGCGTGTTCCCCCCGGGCGGCGAGCACGACATGCCGGGCTGCCGTGCGCCGCGCGGTTTCCACCAGGACCCGTCCCGGGACGCCGGTCTCGGTCCGCTGCTCCATGGCTTCCTCCTCGGCGCCGAGCTCTTCCCGCGCATGTCCGCGGCGCTCTTCCCGCGCATGTCCGCGGCATGCCTTCAAGAGCGCTGCTCTTGTTTGTGGCGGGCGCTCTGCTATCGTCGGGTGCATGGTGCGTCCTGGAAGCTGGGTCAGGCCTGCGGGTGAAAGGCCCGTCCGGGCAGGGACCGGAGCGCGGCCAAGCAGCCGTATGCGGGAAAATTGCACGTTCACTTGAAAGGGGGACGGGGAAACGGGCCGCTCTCGGCACCGCGCCCCTGACTGCCAATGCCCGCACGCAGGACGGCCAGGGAACGGGTTCGCGCGGAGATCACCCGCGACATCACCGACATCGCCCGCGCCCGGCTAGCGGCCGAGGGGGCCGCCGCGGTGTCCCTGCGGGCCGTGGCGCGGGACATGGGCATGGTGTCGTCGGCGGTCTACCGGTACTTCGGCAGCCGCGACGAGCTGCTGGCCGTGCTGATCATCGACGGGTACAACGCCATCGGCGAGGCGGTCGAGGACGCCGACGCGCGATGCCGCCGCGGCGATTACCCGGGCCGCTGGCTGGCGGCGTGCCGGGCCGCGCGCGGCTGGGCGCTCGCGCACGCGCACGAGTACGCGCTGATCTACGGCTCACCCGTACCCGGCTACCGGGCACCCGCGGACACCATCGCGCCCGCCGCGCGGTCCGCGGCGGTGTTCGGGCGGCTCATCAGCGACGCGTGGGAAGCGGGCCAGCTCACCCCGCCACCGGGCGGCCGGACGGGCCCGGGCTCGCTGGCCGGGGACGCCGCGCGGCTCAGGGACAGCGTGCTGCCCGGGGTTCCCGATGACGTCGCCATCGGTGCCCTGACCGCGTGGGCCGGGGTCTTCGGGGTGATCAGCTTCGAGCTGTCCGGCAAGTTCACGAACGTGGTGACCGACACCGCCGCCTACTTCGACCGGGCGGCGGGCGACTTCGGCCGCCTCATCGGCCTGCCCGGGGCATGAGAAACCGGGCGCCAGACGAGCAGGCCGTCCGGCGCCCGGTGCGGGAACCGCCCCCGTAGCGATCCCGTCAGGACGACGCCTTCGGGTTGCGCCAGTTGACCGTGGGCAGCATCGCCTCGGGCCGGACCCGGTGCGCGTACCGCTTGGCGATCTCGAACAGCGACTCGATCAGGGTCTCGGACAGCAGGTGCGGCTGCAGGCCGAGCTCGATCAGCCGGGTATGGGTGACGTTGTAGTAGTGCTCAGCCAGCTCCACCCGCGGGTTGTCGAGGTATTCGATCCGCACGTCCTCGGGGCTCGCCGCCTTGATCGTCTCGGCGATGTCCTCGACCGACATCCACTCGGTGATCTGGTTGAACACCCGGAACTCGCCGCGGTCGGCGGGGTTCTCGCACGCGAGCTGGATGCACCGCACGGTGTCACGGATGTCGATCATGCCACGGGTCTGCCCGCCGGTCCCGTAGACCGTCAGCGGGTGGCCGATAACCGACTGGATGACAAACCGGTTCAGCACGGTGCCGAACACCGAGTCGTAGTCGAACCGGGTCGCCAGCCGCTCGTCGCGCGCGGTCTCGGGGGTCTGCTGACCGTAGACCACGCCCTGGTTGAGGTCGGTGGCGCGCAGGTTCCAGATCCGGCAGGCGAACTCGATGTTGTGGCTGTCGTGCACCTTGGACAGGTGGTAGAAGGAACCGGGCCGCTTGGGGAACAGCACCCGGTCGCGGCGGCCGTTGTGCTCGACCTCCAGCCAGCCTTCCTCGATGTCGATGTTCGGCGTGCCGTACTCACCCATCGTCCCCAGCTTGACCAGGTGGATCTCGGGGTCGATCTCGGCGATGGCGAACAGCAGGTTCAGGTTGCCGACGACGTTGTTCTGCTGCGTGTAGACCGCGTGCTGCCGGTCGATCATCGAGTACGGCGCGGCCCGCTGCTCGGCGAAGTGCACCACCGCGTCCGGGCGGAAGTCCTCGATGATGTGGTACGTGAAGATCGCATCGGTCAGGTCGCCGATGTAACAGCCGATGTGCCGGCCGGTCAGTTCCTTCCAGACCGCGATCCGCGTCTGCAGCGGCTCGATCGGCACCAGGCTTTCCACGCCCAATTCGTTGTCGTAGTGCCTGCGGACGAAGTTGTCGGCGACCGCCACCTCGTGACCGGCCTCCGACAAATGCAGCGCGGCCGGCCAGCCGAGGTAGCCGTCCCCGCCCAACACCAGAATCTTCATACTCCGTCTTCCCACCTTGAGTTCGTAGTGTCGCTTTGCGTACGTATTCGCCGTGGCGGGCAATCGTGGCAGCCGCCCGCATTCATCCCTTCTTCAGCGTTTTACCAGCTCATCTGTAGCCCCCATCGGCTGCGCACACTGTTGCGACACGGTAGCGTGCTGCAAGGCGGCTGGGAGGCCCAATGGAGAGAACCGGCTGCCGGCACAGCGCTGTGGCCTGCGGCTCGGCACTTTATACCTGCTCTCCAGCACCTCCTCGGTTCATCCTTCGCTTCGGTCACGTAACCTAGGACACCAATGGCACTCGCATCGAGCCGGATCGGCGCCGCGCTGATCCGCAAGGCACGCAGCAACGTCGGTGTCCGCTTGACGCGGTTCACGCTGGTGGCGGTGGCCTCCGTCATAGCGAGCCAGGTAGCGCTGAGCATCTTCATCGGCCCGGCGAAGATGACCGCCGGGATCTCCGGCGGCCTGGCGGCGATCATCGGCGCGGCGGTGAGCTACGTCCTCAGCCGGTGGGCCTGGGAGCGCAAGGGAAAGCCGCAGCTGCTGCGCGAGACGCTGCCGTTCTGGCTGGTGTCCGTCGGCGCGTGGATCATCCTGGGCCTGGCCGCCAAGCTCGGCGTGGCCCTGGCCGAGGCGTTCGAACTGGACGGCATCAAGCGGGTGGCCGTCACGGACGGCACGTACCTCATCGCCAACTGCCTGACCTTCCTCGGCCGCTTCGTGATCTTCCACTACGTTCTCTTCGCCGACCGTCAGCGGTCCGCGCGTGAATCGGCCGGGCGGTCCGCACTGCCGGCCGCCCCGGGCGAGGCGCCCGGCGAATCCGGGCCACCCGCCGGGCCGCCCAGCAGCTCGTCCAGCGACGCGGCGCGGGCGCCCGCGGACGGCTTCGCGATGGCGGCCGACCCCGGCACGGACCTCCGCTGACGCTCGCGCCACCAGGTCGTGACCACCACGCGGCTGAACCGCAGCCCGTAGAAGAGGTTGTTCACCCCGGGGATGTGCAGGTGGTAAAAGGGGTTCTGGCCCTTCTTGCTCTCCCCGACGCGGCGCTTGTGGATGGTGGCGGGCACCTCGGCGACCTGGTAGCCGTGCGTGATGACGCCGATCAGCAGCTCGGAGGCCTGGTACTGGGGCTGGGATAGCTGCACCGACCCGGTGACCTGCGCCCGCATGGCCCGCAGGCCGAACGTGGTGTCGGTGATCTTCTGGCCGGTGAGCAGGCTGATGGCGGCGGCGAAGAACCGGACGCCCGCCTGGCGGACCGGGTCCTTGGTCTCCTCGCTGCCCAGCCGCCGGGAGCCGGTCACGAAGTCGGCCTGCCCGGCGACGATCGGCGCGAGCAGGGTCTCGATCTCGGCCGGGTTGTACTGGCCGTCCGCGTCCGTGGTCACGATGTAGTGCGCGCCGCCGGCCCGGGCGATCCGGTAGCCGAGCCGCAGCGCGGCACCCTGGCCCCGGTTGACCGGCACGTCCGCGACCAGCGCCCCGGCCGTGTCCGCCTCCTTGGCGGTGGCGTCGCCGCAGCCGTCGGCGACGACGATCGTCGCGGTCCGCAGCCCGCACACCTGCGCCGGCAGGTTCCGCACGACCGGCCCGACCGCGCCTTCCTCGTTGTAGGCGGCGATCACCAGCGCGACCGGCGGCAGCCGCCGCAGCCGCTCGCCGTACTGCTCCGCCATGACATCGATGGCGGAGTTATCGATGGCCGCGTCCTGCGCGGTCCCGCCGTAGGACGGCCTATCCGGGCGCACCGGGCGCACCGGGCTCACCGGCCTCCCTCCGTCGCCAGCCCCGCCGGTGCCAGCGCACCCGGCGCGAAATCGGGCCACACCGTGGCCATCCCGGCCTCGAGGTCGTAGGTCGGCGTGTAGCCAAGCCCGCGCGCCACCGAGATGTCGAGCCGGACGGCGGGCATCTCGCCCCGCTCGGCCGGGACGTTCTCGGCCGGGATGTCCACCCCGGTCACCATGCGCGCGGTCGCCACCATGTCGTTGACGGTCACCGACTGCCCGGAGCCCAGGACGACCGGGCCCGCGTGGCTGGAGCCCCACCCGGCGAAGATCCCGCTCAGCACGTCGTCGACCTGGATCACGTCACGCACCATGGTGCCATCCCCGCGCACCTGGACGCCGGTGCCGTCTCGCGCGGCGCGCATCAGCCGCGGGATGAAGCTGTCCTTGTGCATCATCCCGGGCCCGTAGACGTTGGAGAAACGGAACGAGACACCGCGGACGCCGTAGGACGCCGCGTAGCAGTTGATCATCGCCTCGGACGCGGCCTTGCTCGCGCCGTAGGGGGTGAGCGGCCGCAGCGGGGCCTGCTCGCTGATCACGGTCTGGCCCACGTTGCCGACCACGGCGTTGGTGGAGGCGAACAGGAATGTCCGGACCCCGCGCCGGCGGGCCAGCTCGAGCAGGCTGGCGGTCAGCGCGACGTTGTTGCGGTAGGTCGTCTCCGGGTCCTTGACCGAGTCGAGCACCGAGGTCCGCGCGGCGAGATGGATGATTGTGCCCGTGCCGGGCCGGACGGCCCGGCCGGCGACGGCCTGATCGCACAGGTCGCCCAGCACGGCCGGAACGGATCCGCCGGGCAGGCAGGCCGCTGCGGAGCTGGGGAAAGGCCTGAGGTCGGCGACCGTCACGTCGGTGCCGGCACCGGCCAGCGCGGCCACCAGCCGCCGGCCGATGAACCCGGAGCCGCCGGTGACCAGTACACTGCCCTGTGTCACCGGGATACCGGAGCCGTTGTCGTTCCCCATTCAAGCTCCGTTCACGTGTCGGTTAGTCATCATCAGGCTCACTTTGTAACGGGGGCACGTTATGTAACACCGGGACGGTACCGGCCCAAGCTGAGGATCAGCTGGGGTTGACCTGTGGGACCAGCGTTGGGCCCCGCCGGGCAAAGCCGGCGGTACGGCGCGTATGACGGGCAACCGCAGCGTTGACAAGCCCGATGTGCCTGATCATCCTACCGGCGCCGCCAGCCAGGGTCCCGGCGCCAAGGTAAGTGTGACATCCTGGCCACGGCGGTATGCGGAGGAACTCCGGTGCGAATCCGGGGCTGTCGCGCAACTGTAACCGGGAAGCGATCCCTCACAAGGCCACGGTCACCGACGTGACGGGAAGGCGAGGGCGAGCGGTAATCCGGGAGCCAGGAGACTCCGGCCGCCGGCGGAACCGGCTACGGGCGCGGAAACCCGGGAAGGACACCCTCGCATGACGGCCAGCGACGTAACGTCCGGTGACGAGCGCCAGGCGGCGCTGGGCCGGCCGCATCGGCCCCAGCGGCCGCCCTATCCCTTCTCCGCGGTCGTCGGCATGCCCGACCTGAAGCTCGCGCTGCTGCTCAACGCCGTCTCCCCGGCGATCGGCGGCGTCCTGGTCCGGGGCGAGAAGGGCACGGCGAAGTCGACGGTCGTGCGCGGTCTCGGCGCGCTGCTGCCCCCCGTCGAGGTCATCCGCGGCTGCCGGTTCTCCTGCGACCCGGCCGAACCCGACCCGGCCTGTCCGGACGGCCCGCACCCGGCCGGCGCCGCGGCGCACACGCGGCCGGCCACCCTCGCCGAGCTGCCCGTCGGCGCCACCGAGGACCGCCTGGCCGGCTCGCTGGACATCGAGCGCGCGCTGTCCGAGGGTGTCACCGCCTTCGAGCCGGGCGTGCTGGCCGCCGCGCACCGGGGCCTGCTGTACGTGGACGAGGTGAACCTGCTGCACGACCACCTCGTCGACCTGCTGCTGGACGCGGCCGCGCTGGGTGTCAGCTACGTCGAGCGCGAGGGGGTGTCGGTCCGGCACGCGGCCCGCTTCCTGCTCGTCGGCACGATGAACCCGGAGGAGGGTGAGCTGCGGCCGCAGCTGCTCGACCGGTTCGGGCTCACCGTGGAGGTCATGGCCAGCCGGGATCCGGACGAGCGCGCCGAGGTCGTCCGCCGGCGACTGGCCTACGAAGCCGACCCGGCCGGTTTCGCGGCGCGCTTCGACGCCGAGTCCGGCCAGCTCGCCGCGGCCGTGGCCGGGGCGCGGGCCCGGCTGCCGCACGTCGTGCTGCCGGACGCCGCGCTGCGGCGGATCTGCGCCGTGTGCGGCCGGTTCGGCGTTGACGGCATGCGCGCCGACCTGGTTACCGCGCGGGCCGCCATCGCGCTGGCCGCCTGGCACGGCCGCGCCGAGGTGACCGTGGACGACATCCGCCAGGCCGCGCGCCTCGCCCTGCCGCACCGCCGCCGCCGCGACCCCTTCGATGCCCCCGGGCTGGACGAGCAGGAGCTCGAAGCCGCGCTCAGCGAGCCGCCGCCCGGCCCGGAGGAGCCGCCGGACCCGCCCGGGCCGCCGGATCCGCCCGGGCCGCGCGGGCCCGCGGGCCAGGACGCGCCGGATACGGCGGCGGCTGCCCCCGGCCCGCCGACCGCGCCCGGTGCCGCGGCGGACCAGAGCCCGCCGCCGTCGGGGCCGGATCCCGTGCCGGATCCCGCCGCGCGCCAGGAACCCGCCGGTGCGGATCCCGGCCAGAACCCGGACCGGAACACACCCGGGTCCCCCGGTGCGCCGCCGGGCGAGCCGGCCCCGGGCACCCCGCCCTTCCGCACGCGCCTGCTGACCGTGCCGGGCCTGGGGGCCGGCGCGCCCGGCCGCCGGTCGCCCGCCTACACGCCGAGCGGGCGGACCATTGGAGCCCGCCAGCCGCCCGGCCGGGTCACCGCGCTGCACCTGCCGGCCACGCTCCGCGCCGCGGCGCCGGCCCAGCCGGGCCGCAAGCGGGCGGCGGGGGCCACCGGGCGCCCCGGCTTCCTGCTGGCCCCGGCCGACCTGCGCGAGGCCACCCGGGCCGGCCGCGAGGGCAACCTGGTGCTGTTCACCGTGGACGCCAGCGGCTCGATGGCCGCGCGGCAGCGGATGCGCGCGGCCAAGGGCGCGGTGCTCTCCCTGCTGCTCGACGCCTACCAGCGCCGGGACAAGGTGGGGCTGGTCACCTTCCGCGGCACCGGCGCCGACCTGGTGCTGCCGCCCACCTCGTCGGTGGAGGCGGGGGCGCGCCGGCTGGCCGCGCTGGCCACCGGCGGCCGGACCCCGCTGGCGGCCGGCCTGGCCCGGGCCGCCAGCGTGCTGGCCGGCGAGAAGATCCGTGATCCCGCGCGCCGCCCGCTGCTGGTGATCGTCACCGACGGGCGCGCGACCAGCGGCGGGCAGGCCGACCTGGAACGGGCCACGGCCATGCTGGCCGGGGTCGCGGCCGTGGTGGTGGACTGCGAGACCGGCCCGGTCCGGCTGGGCCTGGCCGGGACCCTGGCCCGCCGCCTGGGCGCCGCGCTGGTCAGCCTGGAAGATCTGCCCGCGGCCGGGGCCGGGACGCTCGCCGGGATCGTGCGGGCCGCCCGCGGGATGGCCGCCTGATGCCGAAGGGACAGCCGGCGAGCGTACCCGACGACGGGCTCACCACGCGGGCGCGGCGGGGCCGGCCGCTGGTCGTCGTGCACACCGGGCCCGGCAAGGGCAAGTCCACCGCCGCGTTCGGCATGGCGCTGCGGGCCTGGAACCAGGGCTGGCCGATCGGGGTGTTCCAGTTCGTCAAGTCGGCCAAGTGGCGGGTGGGGGAGGAGCATGCGCTGCGCACGCTCGGCGCCAGCGGCCAGGGCGGCCCGGTCACCTGGCACAAGATGGGCGAGGGCTGGTCCTGGATTCAGCGAGACCAGGGCGGTCATGCCGAGCAGGCGGCCGAAGGCTGGGCGCAGGTGGCCCGCGACCTCGCCGTGCAGGCCTACCGCTTCTACGTGCTGGACGAGTTCACCTACCCGATCACGTGGGGCTGGGTCGACGTGGCCGAGGTGGTCTCGGTCCTGGAGGCGCGGCCCGGCAACCAGCACGTGGTCATCACCGGCCGGGACGCGCACCCGGACCTGGTCGCCCACGCCGACCTGGTCACGGAGATGACCAAGGTGAAGCACCCGATGGACCGCGGCCAGAAGGGGCAGAAGGGCATCGAATGGTAGCCCTGCCCCGCCTCGTCATCGCGGCTGCGGCCTCGGGCAGCGGGAAGACCACGGTCGCCTGCGGCCTGATGGCGGCGCTGCGCGCCGCCGGGCTGGCGGTCTCCGGCCACAAGGCCGGCCCCGACTACATTGATCCGGGCTACCACGTGCTGGCCACGGGCCGCCCGGCGCGGAACCTGGACCCGTTCCTGTGCGGCGCGGACCGGATCGTGCCGCTGTTCGCGCACGGCGCCCGCGGCGCGGACGTCGCGGTCGTCGAGGGGGTGATGGGCCTGTTCGACGGGACCGACCCGGGTACCGGGGAAGGCGCGGGTGATCCCGGCTTCGGGTCGGCCGCGCACGTGGCGCGGCTGCTCGCCGTGCCCGTCGTGCTCGTCATCGACGCTGCCTCGATGGGGCGCTCGGCCGGCGCGGTCGCGGCCGGGTTCGCCCGGTTCGACCCGCGCACCACGGTGGCCGGCGTCATCCTCAACCGGGTGGCCTCGGACCGGCACGAACGGCTGCTCCGCGACGGCCTGGCCACGGCGGGCCTGCGAGTTTACGGCGCGGTCCGCCGCTGGGACGGGGCCGCCGCGCCGTCCCGCCATCTCGGCCTGATCCCTGCCGCGGAACGTTCCCGGGCGGCCACCGATACGGTGGCCCGGCTCGCCGCGGAAGTCCGGGAATCCTGCGACCTGCACGGCCTGCTCGCGCTGGCCCGCAGCGCGCCGCCGCTGCCGGGCCGGCCGTGGGATCCGGCCGAGGCCCTCGCCGCGCCGGCCCGCTCCCCGGCAGTCCCCGGGACCGTCCCCGCTCACGCCTCGCCAGCCTCACGGACCTCAGCCGCCGCCACGCAGGCCCCGGTGGCACCAGTGGCCGCGGTGGCCGCGGGCGCCGCGTTCACCTTCAGCTACACCGAGCACGCCGAACTGCTGGCCGCGGCCGGCCTCAACGTGGCCACGTTCGACCCGCTCCGCGACGAGCGGCTGCCCGACGGCACGGCCGGCGTCATCCTGGGCGGCGGCTTCCCCGAGGTGCACGCCGCCGACCTGTCCGCCAACGAGCCGCTGCGCCGGGAGGTGGCCGCCGCCGCCGCGCGCGGCATCCCCGTCGCGGCCGAATGCGCGGGCCTGCTCTACCTGGCCCGCTCCCTGGACGGCACGCCCATGTGCGGCGTGCTTCCGGTCGACGCGGCCATGACCGGCCGGCTGACCCTGGGGTACCGGCAGGCCCGCGCCGGGGCCGACTCCGTGCTGGCCTGCGCCGGCGATGTCGTCCGCGCGCACGAGTTCCACCGCACGGCCGCCGTCCCCGCCCATGGCGACCCCGCCGCCTGGCTGCTCGGCCCCGCCGGCCTGACCGGCCCCGGCCGCGAAGGCCACGTCCAGGGCGCCGTGCACGCCTCCTACCTGCACGCTCACTGGGCGGGTTACCCGCGGGCCGCGGCGCGTTTCGCCGCCGCCTGCCGGGCGGCCAGCGCCGCGGGTGCCGGGAGCCCGGCGTGAGGCGGCTCGTCGGCGTGGGCGTCGGGCCTGGCGACCCCGAGTTGATCACCATCAAGGCGCTCCGGGTGCTGCGCGACGCCGATGCGGTCTTCGTCCCCGTCATGGCGGGGACCGTGCGGCCCGGCGCCGGGCCGGCGCCGCCGGGCCGGGCCGAGACCACGATCCGGGCGCACATCGCGGCGGCGAAGATCCGCCCGGTCGCCTTCGCGCTGAACGACACGGGCGGGGTCACCCCGCGCCGCGCCGCCGCCTGGCGGGTGGCCGCGCAGGACATCGCGCAGGCGTTCGGAGCCGGCGCCGGGACGGTCGCGTTCGGCACGATCGGCGATCCGAACCTTTACTCTACGTTCAGTTACCTCGCGCAGACGGTCCGCGATATGGTCCGCGATGTGGTCATTGAGACCGTCCCCGGCATCACGGCCATGCAGGACCTGGCGGCGCGGTCGGCCACGCTGGCCAGCCCGGGGACCGTGCTGGCCGAGGGGGACGAACCGCTGACGCTGCTGCCGCTCACCGCGGGTGCGGCGCCGCTGCGTGACGCGCTGGCCCGGCCGGGCACCGTCGTCGGGTACAAGCTCGGCGCGGCGGCCGGGCCGACCCCCGCCCGGGTCCGCGATCTGCTCGCGGAGGCGGGCCGGCTGGGCGGGGCGATCGCCGGGTGCCGGCTCGGGCTGCCCGGCGAGGACATCAGGCCCGCCGCCGGGCTGGCGGCGCTGCCCGCCGTGCCGTACCTGTCGACGTTGATCGTCCCGGCCCGGCGCGCCGGGGTTGGAGCCAGCCTGGGCACCTCCGGCCGGGGGAA
>Ga0335078_10001110_pt1 | contig 40868 bp, 35 predicted proteins | sample Lox_Sample_32_FD_206711 | JGI IMG/M metagenome (GOLD analysis project Ga0335078, IMG submission 206711) | Soil microbial communities from Loxahatchee National Wildlife Refuge, Florida, United States - Lox_Sample_3.2 | ecosystem: Environmental > Terrestrial > Soil > Wetlands | place: USA...
CCCGACTCCGGCACCATCATCAGCAACGGCACCGATGTCGCCGCGCTGCGCGGCGCCGCCCAGGCCGACTACCGGCGCACCGTCGGCTTCGTCTTCCAGCGCTACAACCTGCTGCCCGCACTCACCGCCCTGGACAACGTGATCGCCCCCGTCCTGCCCTACCGCACCGGCTGGGACAAGCGCCAGCGGGCCCGGGACCTGCTGGCAGCGGTCGGCCTGGCCGGGCGCGAACGCTCCCTGCCCGCGCGGATGTCCGGCGGCGAACAGCAGCGCATCGCCATCGCCCGCGCCCTGATCAACACCCCCGCACTGCTGCTGGCCGACGAGCCCACCGGCAACCTGGACTCCGGCAACGCCGCCGACATCCTCGACCTGCTCGCCCGGCTGCGCGCCGAGCACGCCATGACGATAATCCTCGCCTCGCACGACCCGCAGATCGCCGCCCGAGCCGAACGGCTGATCCGGCTCCGCGACGGCGCGGTCATCGACGACATCCAGCTCACCGGGGACCGCCCGGTCCAGGACCTCATCCGGCACATCAGCCAGCTCGGCTGATTCCCTGGCCCCGTTGCCAGCCAGTCAGTACCGAAGACCAGGGTGGCGCTCGCGCACGCTGGCGTGCTGATGGGGTCACGGCAGCCCCCCTGGCCCCTCCGGCACCGCGGGGCCGGGCGGCCCGCTCGATGATCATGGGAGTGCCGGCGATGGAGCGGTGCGCGATGGATCCGGAACCGGTCTCGCCGTCCCGGCTGCCTTGATCCGGGACGATCCGCGGCGCTATCTGCCGCAGATCGTCCCAGATCATGGTGGCGGCGCCGGCGGAGCCGCGCACCCGCCCGGATCATGGTGGCGGAGCCGGCGGAGCCGCGCTCGACAACTGGCTGGCGCCCTACCGCGAGGCGTGGGAGTCCAGCCTGGACCGGCTGGAGGCCCACCTGGACCGGATGGACACCGGCTCGACAGAGGAGGAGCGATGACGGCAGGCACGCTGGAGGAGGCCGACGGGCGCTGGCGGCTGCGGTTCACCCGCGGCCTCGCGCACCCGCAGGACAAGGTGTGGCGGGCGATCACCGAACCGGAGCACCTGCGCGCCTGGTTCCCGCAGCGCATCACCGGCGACTGGGTGGTCGGCGGCCCGCTCACGTTCTCCGGCCCAGAGGGCGCCGGCCCGGACTTCGGCGGCGAGGTGCTCGCCTATGACCCCCCGTCGCTGGTGGAGTTCCGCTGGGGCACGGACGTGATCCGGCTCGAACTGCGCGGGCACACCGGCGGCTGCACGCTCACCCTGCTCGACACCTTCGGCGAACCCGGCAAGGCCGCCCGGGACGCGGCCGGCTGGCACGAATGCCTCGACCGGCTCACCGACGACCTGGCCGACGGCGGGCTCACGTTCCGGCCCGGCCAGCGGTGGGCCGAGGTGCACCCCGGCTACGTCGAGGCGTTCGGCCCCGCGGCGGCCACGGTCGGCCCGCCGCCGGGCCGCTGAGCGGGCGGACGAGCTTACCCCGGCCCGGCGGTGCCCGCGGCGCCTGCGGGCCCCGCCGGGTCCGGCCGGGTCAGCACCGGCCCGGCCGGGGCCGCCGGGGCCGCCGGGGTGCTCTCGGTTGCCCGCTTTTCATATTTCTCGCTGGCGCGCTCGATCGCGCCCTCGAGTTCGGCCAGGGCCAGCTTGACGAACCCCTTGGCGTGCTCATCGCCGGCCTTCGGCGCGACCGCAGCCTTCAGGCCCGCCGGAATGACGTCCACGGTCAGCCCGAGCGGCACGAGGAAGTAGAGCACGGGTGCCATGATCAGCGTCAGCATCGCGATGCCGATGGAGATGACGGAGAACGACGCCAGCCCCGAGGCACCCGGCGGCTCACCATCGCCCAGCCAGATCAGGCAGCGTAGCTCGGTGATGGCCAGCAGCACGAACACGGCGAGCCACGCGAGCGCGCCGGCGATCGCCATGGCCCGTTCCACGGCGTAGAGCCGGGAGAGGCCGGGCACGCCCTTGAAGTAGGCGAACACGTCCGCCGGGCGGCCGCCCAGGTCCAGGTCGTGCTCGGCGTTGTAGGCGGCGAACTCGCGCTCCCACTTCGGGTCGGGCCGCTGCAGGCGTTCCCGGATGCCCCGGGCCTCGGCACCGGCGGCCAGCGCGAAGATCGGCACCGAAACGGCGACCGCCGACGCGAACGCTTCGGTCGTTTCCATGCCCATACCCTTGTGCGCCCCCGGCGGGCAGTCAATCGCGGGCGGCCGGCGGCCGGCCGCCCGGCGGGGCGGCTGACCGCGGGGCGGCCGGTCGCGGGTCCCGGGCCGGGAACTACGCCCGGGCCGCGGCCTCCAGGTTCTCCCGCGCGGACCGGGTCAGCGGGTGGTCCGGCCCGAGGGCCCGCTCGCAGTCGGCGAGGGTCCGCTCGAACATCGCCTGCGCCTCCACCATCCGGCCTACGGTGTGGTAGGCGTGGGCGAGGTTGCTGCGGGAGGTCAGCGTGTCCGGGTGGTCCGTCCCGAGCACCCGCTCGCAGTCGGCCAGGTTCTGCTCGTACAGGGGGATGGCCTGGGCCAGTTTGCGCGCCGAGTGGTAGGCCGACGCCAGGTTCCCGCGCGCGGTGATGGTGTCCAGGTGGTCCTGGCCCTGGGTCCGCTCCAGGTCGGCCAGCGTGCGCTCGTACAGCGGGATCGCCTCCTTGTGCCGGTCGGCCATGAAGCACGTGTCGGCGAGGCTGCCGCGGGCGGCGATCGTGTCCGGGTGGTCGGGGCCCTGTACCCGTTCGCGGTCGGCCAGGGTGCGGCGGTAGACGGGCAGCGCGTCCTTCAGCCGCCCCGCGGCGCGGTAGGCGGAGGCCAGGTTGCCCCGCGCGGCCAGCGTGTCCGGATGGCCGGGGCCGAGCGCCCGGTCCTGGTCGGACAGGATGCGTTCGTACAGTTGCAGCGCCTTGCCCTGCTGGCCGGCCACCCGGTAGGCGTGCGCGAGGTCGCTGCGGGCGGCGACCGTGTCCGGGTGCGCCGGGCCCAGGACCCGCTCCCGTGCGGTGACGGTGTGCTGGTAGGCGGCGATGCCCTGGTCCGTCAGCCCGGCGTCGAGGTAGGCCCGGGCCAGTTGGCCGCGGGCCGTGAGCGTGTCGGGGTGGCGCGCCCCCCGGACCCGTTCGGCCTCGGCGAGGTTGCGCTCGGCGAGGCCGACCGCCTCGTCGCTGCGGCCCGCCGCGCTGTAGGCACGGGCGAGGCTGGCGCGGGTTGCGACCGTGTCGGGGTGGGCCGGGCCGAGCAGCCGCTGCCGTTCGTCCAGCACCTCCTGGTACACCTGGGCCGCGTCGCCCGGGTGGCCGGATGCCTCGTGCGCCGTGGCCAGCCGGTCGCGGGCCAGGACCGTGTGCGCGTGGCCGGTCCCGAGTTCGGCCTGGCTGATGTCCAGCATGGACTGCCAGTAGCGGGCGGCCGGGCCGGCCAGGCCGCCCGCCTCCAGGCTCCGCCCGGCCTCCAGCAGGACCGGGTGGCACTCGGGGGTCCAGAGCAGCCGCCCCGCGATCTCGTGCAGCCGGGCGGTGCAGTCACGCAGCGCCTGCTCGAACGACGGCGGTACGGCACGCCGGGGCCAGGCCTGGAGCAGGGCCTCGGCGGCAGCGAGGGCCGCCTCGTCACATTCGGCGGCCGGCAGGTTCTGCCGCACCGTGGCCTGGACCAGTTCGTGCACCCGCACGGTGCGCGCGGCGCTGGTGGTGTCGATGGTGACCAGGCCCGCCCTGGCCAGGTTGTACAGGGTGGTGCGGGCCTGCATCTCGTCGACCGGCGAGGACGGCCGGTGATGGCCGAGGTAGGCGCAGGCGGCCTGGCTGGTCAGCACGGCACCGGGGATGCCGGTGGGGTCGAGCATCGAGACCAGCGCCAGCGCCGGGCGGGCCAGCCCGGCCGGCGGCAGTTGCTCGGCCAGTTCGGCGCCGAGCGACCAGGCCGCCGCGGCGATCGCCGGGTAGGCGCCCGCCGGCGAGTCGGCCAGGTGCTGCATCCGCTCGGCTATCCGGGCCCGGTACTGGCGGCAGTCCAGCCCGGTGTCGGCCATCAGCGCGGCGGCCTGCGCCAGCGCGATCGGCAGGTAGCCCAGGTCACCGGCCAGGTCGAGGGCACCGATCCACTGGTCGGGGTCGGCCTGCAGCTTGGCGGACAGGTACGCCAGCGCTTCGCGCGGGCTGAACGTGCTCACCTCCACCAGCCGGGGGCGGTAGGCCCGCACCGCGGTGTCCGGCCGCCGGGTGGTGACCAGGACGCGGCCGGACGGGCCCTGCGGCCACATGCCCTCCAGCACGGCCGGGTCGGCGAGATCGTCGAGGACCACCAGCCAGGGCCGGCCGGTCTCGGCGAGCCAGTCCAGGAAGCGCGCCGCGGTCTGCTCGGTGCCCTCGCCGCCCGCTTCGCCCACATCGTGCAGCGCCTGCGCATAGGTGGTCACCACGGCGTCGCGGCTGGACGGGGTGACCCAGACCAGCAGCTCCAGCGCGCCGCGTTCCCACAGCGCGTGCGCGATGGCCGCGGCCAGCTGGGTCTTGCCGGTGCCGCCCAGCGCGCCGAGCGACGCGGCCGCGTCCCCGCCCGGGATCAGCACGCCCGTCTCACCGGCGGCCAGGCTGGCGGCCAGGCCGAGCCCGGTCTCGGTCCGGGGGACGTGGGCGTCGGCCAGCTGCGGGATGAGGCCGGACAGGAGCGGCCAGGTCACCCGCCCCGGTCGTGCCGGCGGGCCGCCTGTGGGGCTGCTGCTCATTGCTGCCTGGTCACCAACCCGCACGCGCTTGGCCGGGGCATCCCGGGGTGATGTCAACCAACCTCACGCCGGTTATACATCGCGAATTGCAGATCACGGAACGAAATCGGAAACCGGACGCTAAGGCCTCGACGGTGCAAGCGATTGTATTTCTGTGCATTACGAGGAGTAATGGCCGTGGCCCCGTTGGTAGCCGTGCCGCCCCCGCGGCCAGGTGCGGGACGGGGCCCGGCGGGACCGCCGCCGCCGGGCACCCCCCGGCCCGGTCAGCCGGGGGGCCTACCGCGGCGCGGGCTGACCGCCGTGCACTCGCGCGAGCATTTCCCGGCGCCACAGCTCGGTCTGCTCGACCTGGTTGAAGGTGAACAGGTGCAGCCCGGCGACGGCGGCGGGCGGGGCGGCCAGGGCAGGGCCCAGCCGGCTGAGCAGGCGCTCCGGGCGGTAGCCCCCCGGCGTGCCGAGGCGCACGAACCACTCGGCGTGCCCGGCCAGGAACCGGGCCGACTCGCTGGCGCCCGCCTTGGCCGCCATCCGCAGCAGCCGGGCCCGTTCCACCGGCGCGGCCAGCCCCAGGTACAGCGGCAGGGTGACACCGCGCGCCCGCACCCTGGCGATCCACCGCCGCACCGTGGCCGGGTCGAAGCACAGGTTGCTGACGATGTAGGCGGCGAGCCGGCGCTTGTCCCACATGGCCTGGATGGTGATGTCGTCGCCGATCCGGGGGTGCGACTCCGGATAGCCGGTGATCCCGGTGCGCGCGAACGGGCGGCCCATTTCGGCCAGCCGCTCGAGCAAAGACAAGGCGCTGTCGAAACGGCCCGCCGGCGGGTCGGCGTCACCCGCCGGGACGAACACGTCGTCCACCCCGCACGCGAGCAGCCTGGCCGTGACGTCGGCCAGGTGCGCGTCGTCGCGTATCAGCCGGGCGGACAGGTGCGGCACCACGTGGTAGCCCAGCCCGGTCAGCCGCTGGGTGAGCTCGATGGTGGCGTCCAGGCCCTTGGCGGGGGAGGCGGTCACGGTCACCGTCGCGTCCGCCGGGACCCACTCGCAGACGGCGTCGGCCACGCCGCCGGCCGGGAACACCTCGAACCTCGGCTGCGCCAGCAGCGGGGCCACGGCGGCGAGGCCGCCGCCGAGCAGCCGGGGCCTCACCGTGCCCGCCCCCCGGTCACGGCGCCGCACACCCGGCGCGCCCCGGGACCGCCGCCGCCCGGGACGGGCCGGCCTCCCCATCCCCGGCGAGCAGCGCCGCCAGTGCCCGCTCCAGGCGGCCGGTCCCGGTCTCGACCACGGTGAGCGGCAGGCCGAACCGGGCCGCCACCCGCCGCGCCCCCGCCTCCAGGGCCGGCCCCCGGTCCTGGGCCAGCCAGACGACGCGGCGGTAATGCCCGAAGTAGTCCCCCCACAGCTCCGGGTACCGGTCGAGCCCGAGTTCGGCGAGCACGGTCCGCTCGAAGCTGCGGACCAGGAAGTCGGTCAGCACATAGGTGCCCGGCTCGGCCTCGAACTCCGCCCGGATCCGGCCCGGCCCGGCCAGCACGTCGTAACAGTGCAGGCCCGGCAGGCGGCGCAGCCCCAGCCGCGCGCACAGTTCGTCCAGCGCGCCGTAGGTGCCGCAGTCGGCGTAGGCGATCGCGACCCGCTGCCCGCGGGCCAGGCCGGCCACGGCGAGCCGTTCGGCATGACCAGCGATGCGGCCCGGGCGGTTGTGCAGCAGCGCGGGGAGGCAGCGCACCTGCGCGGGGAAGCCGCGCCGGGCGACGATCTCCCGCAGGTGCGCGCCGAGCGCGCCGCAGGCGATGACCAGCACCGGCGGGTCAGCCGGGGAAGGGGAGTTGCGCGACGAAGCGGTCGTTGAAGTCGGCCCGGTCGGACAGCTCGACATACCTCACCTCCTCCAGCAGCGCCAGCCCGGCGGCGCGCTCGCGCAGCGACAGCAGCGCCATCTTCGCACCCTCGCCGGCGACGTTCCCGGCACTGACCACCCGCAGCGCCCCGACCGGGGGAACCAGGCCGAGCCTGATCGCGTTGGCCGGCGACAGGTAGCTGCCGAACGACCCCGCGAGCAGGACCTGCTGGACGTCGGCGGCGGACAGGCCGGCCTCCTCCAGCAGGATCCGCCAGCCGGTGGCGATCGCCGCCTTGGCGAACTGGAGTTCCCGCACGTCCCGCTGGGTCAGGTAGATCGAGTGCGGCACGTCGCCCGGCTCGCCGAGCCAGTGCAGCACGAACACCCGCTCCTCGCCCAGCCGGGTCAGCCGGCCGGCCAGCCCCGGCGCCAGCGCCACGGCGCGCTCCTCCGGCACGAACCGGCCGGACGGATCCAGCAGCCCCAGCCGGACCAGGCCGGTCACCGCGTCGACCAGGCCCGAGCCGCACAGCCCGGCGGGGCCGGCGTCCCCGATCACCTTGAGCTCCAGCGCGTCGGGCGTCATGGTGACCACCTCGATCGCGCCGTCGGCGGCGCGCATCCCGCACCGGATCGCCGCCCCCTCGAAGGCGGGCCCGGCGGGGGCCGCGGTGGCGAGCAGCCACTCCCGGTTGCCCAGCACGATCTCGCAGTTGGTGCCGATGTCCACGAACAGCCGGATCCGCGAGTCCCGGTCCATGCCGGAGGCGAGCAGCCCGGCGGTGATGTCGCCGCCCACGTAGGCGCCGAAGGCGGGGAAGACCACCGCCCGGGCGCGCGGGTGCACGGCGATGCCCAGATCGGCGGCGAGCACCTCGGGGAACAGCCGGGTGGCCATGATGAACGGCGCCATGCCCAGCGGCTCGGGGTCGATGCCCAGCGCCAGGTGGGTCATGGTGGCGTTCCCGGCCACCGCCACCTCGTACACCTCGGCGGCGTCGACCCCGGCGGCCGCGCAGACCTCGGCGGCCAGCCCCGCGAGGGTCTGCGCCGCCAGGCCGCGCAGCCGCTCCAGCGACGCCGGGTCCAGCATGGTGGCGCTGATCCGGCTGATCACGTCCGCGCCGAACGGCTGCTGCGCGTTGAGCACGGCGGCCACCGCGCCCGGCGTCCCGGTGGACAGGTCGAGCAGCGTCGCGACCACGGTCGTGGTGCCCAGGTCGAACGCGATGCCGAAGGTGCGCCCGGAGGTGTCGCCGGGTTCCACGGCGATCAGCACGTCGTCCACGACCACCGCGGTGACCTTGTAGTCGGCCGCGCGCAGCACCCGGGGGAGGGTCCGCAGCACGTCCAGCTCGATCCGCGGTTCCAGGTCGTCGAGCCCGGCGAGCACCCGCTCGGCGTCGGTCACCTGGTCGGCCAGCGACGGCTCGGCCAGCTCCAGGTAGCGCTTCTGTACCGCGGGGCGCAGGATCACCTGCCTGCCCACCCCGACGGTGGCCGCCTTGGGGCGGGTGACCAGCGGCGGCACCTCGATCCGGGCATCGGTGGCGGCCGGGGCCCGGCAGGCGAGCCGCCAGCCCTGGCGCAGCTCGTCGGGGGTGAACGCGCGCGCGTCGAGCGTTGATGGCGGGCCTGCCGCGTCCAGCACCCGGATCCGGCATTTCTTGCAGGTCCCGTGACCGCCGCAGGTGGAGTCGATCGCGATGCCGTGCCAGCTCGCCGCGTCGAACAGGGTGACCCCCCGCGGCACCCGCACCCGCCGGCCGCCGGGCTCGAAGACCAGGTCCACCCGGGCCGGCCCGGCGGAGTGCGCCTCCGCCGCGCCCACGTCGGTGTCGCTGGTCACGTGGCGGCCCGTTGCGCCGGCGCGGCCTGCGCGGCCTGCGCCTGTGTGGCCTGCGCGGCCCGGTGCGCGGCGATCCAGGCAGCGCCCCACGGGTCGTGGTCGAGCAGCAGGTCGGCGGCCTGGACCGCGCGCACCAGCTGCGGCGACCGGGCGTCCATGATGGCGCTGGTCAGCCCGTGGGAGATGGCCATCGGCAGGAACCCGGCGCCGATCGCGTGCCGTTCCGGCATGCCGAACGAGACGTTCGAGGCGCCGAGCGTCATGTTCAGGCCGAGCTCGTCCCGGATCAGCGCGATCGTCTCCAGCGTCCGGCCGGGATGCCCGGTGTCCGCGCCCACCGGCATGGCGAGCGGGTCGATCACGATGTCCTCGACCGGGATGCCGTACTGGCCGGTCGCCACCTCGGCGATCTTGCGGGCCAGCTCGGCCCGGCGGCGGGGCTCGTCCGGGATCTCCTCCTCGTCGTTGGGCAGCCCGATGACCGCCGCGCCGTACTTCTTCACCAGGGGCAGGATCGCCGCCATCCGGTCGTCCTCGGCGGTCACCGAGTTGACCAGGGCCTTGCCCTCGTAGGCGGCCAGCCCGGCGTCCAGCACCTCGACGATCGAGGAGTCGATGACCAGCGGCAGGTCGGTGCGGCCCTGGATCAGCCGGACCGCCCGGGACATCAGCTCCGCCTCGTCGGCCAGCGGCGCGCCCATGTTGACGTCCAGCACCATGGCGCCGCCCGCCACCTGGTCGGCCACGTCCTTCTCCACCCGGGACAGGTCGCCGCGGCGCAGTTCCTCCTGGAAGACCTTGCGGCCGGTCGGGTTGATCCGCTCGCCGATGATGCAGAACGGCTGGTCCGGGCCGAGGACGGCGATCCGGTGCGGCGACGACAGGACGGTGTGCACGGCCGCGCCTACGCGGGCAGGGCGGCGCGGCGCCGCTGCAGGAGTTCCTTGGCGCGGACCACGGCCGCCGACGCGTCGGCCGCGTAGCCGTCCGCGCCCACCGCGTCCGCGTACTCCTGGGTGACCGGGGCGCCCCCGACCATGACGATCACCCGGTCCCGCAGGCCGTTCTTCTCCAGCGCGTTGATGTTCGCCTTGAACATCGGCATGGTCGTGGTGAGGAACGCGGAGAACCCGAGGATGTCGGGCTGGTGCTCGCGGACCGCGTCGACGAACTTCTCCGGCGCCACCTGCACACCCAGGTCGATCACCTCGAACCCGGCGCCCTCGAACATGATGTTCACCAGGTTCTTGCCGATGTCGTGCACGTCGCCCTTGACCGTGCCCATCACGATCTTGCCAATGGTCTGCGCGCCGGTCTCGGCCAGCAGCGGCCGGAGGATCTCCAGCGCCCCCGCCATCGCCTTGCCCGCGATCAGCATCTCCGGCACGAAGAAGTCGCCCCGCTCGAACCGCGCGCCGACCTCCTCCAGCGCCGGGATCAGCGCGTCGTAGAGCAGCGTCTCCGGGCCCAGGCCCAGCCCGAGCCCGGTGTTGGTCAGCTCAAGCACCGACGGGCCGTTGCCCACCAGGGTGTCGTCGTAGAGCTGCCTGAGAAGCTCGTCGGGTGTCACGCGGCACCTTCTCTCCGTGCTTGCGCTCGCTGCGGGCGGGCCGGGCCCCGGGCCCGGCGGGGCCGGGGCCGCGGCGGGGCGCCCGGCCGGTGGCCGAGGACGGTGGACAGGGCGGCCGCCTGCGCCACGCACTGGGCGGTGACGTCGGCGAGCCGCGGCGCGGTCAGCCGGGTGCCGGGCCCGGACACCGACAGGGCGGCGACCACGGCGCCGCCGTCGCGGCGGACCGGGGCGGCCACGGCCACCAGCCCCGGCTCCAGCTCGCCGTCGATGACCGCGTAACCGCGCTCGCGCACGGCGGCGAGTTCCGAGGTCAGCGCGGCCCGGCTGGTGATGGTCGCCTCGGTGCGCCGGTCCAGCCGGCCGGCCGGCAGCGTCGCCGCGCCGTAGGCGAGCAGGACCTTGCCGATGGCGGTGCAGTGCAGCGGGACCGGGCGGCCGAGCCAGTTCGTGGCGCCGATCACGTAGGCGCTGTCCACCTGGGCGATCTGCGCCACCACGCCGCCCCGCCCGACGCCCAGGTTCACGGTCTCGCCGGTGACCCGGCCGAGCCGGTCCAGGTAGGGCTGGGCCACCTCGGTGAGCCCGGCCTCGGCGCCGCCCTGCCAGGCGAACCGGACGAACATCTCGCCGGGACGGAACCGCCCCGCCTCGTCCCGCCGGACCAGCCCGTTGCGCTCCAGCGCGAGCAGCAGCCGGGACGCGGTGCTCTTGGCCAGCCCGGTGGCGGCGGCCAGCTCGGTGAACGTGACCGAGCCGGGCGCGTGCACCACCTCGGTGAGCAGCCGCGCTGCCCGGTCCACGGCCTGCGTTCCGTTCGGACTGCTCAAGGAAATTCCCACGTTGCGGAACTCTGTTCTACTATGTGATCCTACGATCGGGCCTTTGGGCTGGTCAAGGTCGCAGCCCACCGCGCGGACGAGGGCAGGTGGCGATGTTCCGGAACACGATGCCGCGGTACGAGATCCTCTCCGCCGACGCGGTCGGGGTGCTGGACCGCGGCTGGCGCCGCATCGTGAGCGAGATCGGGGTCCAGTTCGCCAAGCCCGAGGCGGTGGAGTTGCTGCGCGCGGCCGGCCAGCAGGTGGACGGCGACGTGGTCAGGTTCGACCCGGAGTTCGTGCTCGAGCAGGTCGCGAAGGCCCCGCGTGAGTTCGACGTGCAGGCCCGCAACCCGGCGAACAACGTGCACATCGGCGGCGACCAGATGGTCTTCTCCGCCGTGTACGGGTCGCCCTTCATCCGCGAGGGCGCGGTCCGCCGGGACGCCACCCTGGACGACTTCCGCCGCCTGGCCATGCTGGCCCAGTCCTATCCCGAGCTGGACTCGGCGGGCGGGGTGATCTGCGAGCCGAACGACGCGCCGCTGGACTCCCGGCACCTGGACATGATCTACGCCCTGCAGACCCTCACCGACAAGATCTACATGGGCAACGTGGTGTCCGGGCCGAACGCGGCCGACACCATCGCGATGACCTCGATCCTGTTCGGCGGCCGCGACCAGATCGAGCAGACCCCGGCCACCATCTCCCTGATCAACTGCAACTCGCCGCTGCGCTGGGACGACCGGATGCTGGACGCCCAGTTCGAGTACTGCGCGGCGAACCAGCCGGTGGTGCTCACCCCGTTCCTGCTGATGGGCGCGATGTCCCCGGTGGCGATCCCGGCCGCGCTGGCGCAGCAGCTCGCCGAGGCGCTGACCGGCATCGCGCTGGCCCAGCTCATCCGGCCGGGCTGCCCGGTGATCTTCGGCTCGTTCCTGTCCAACATCGACATGCAGTCCGGCTCGCCCAGCTTCGGCACGCCGGAGTCGGCGATCGGGCTGCTGTGCACCGGCCAGCTCGCCCGGCACTACGGGCTGCCGTTCCGCACCGGGGGCGGGCTCAGCTCCAGCCAGACCGCCGACGCGCAGGCGGCCTACGAGGCGCTGATGACGCTGCTGCCGACCTTCCTGGCCGGCACCAACTTCGTCATGCACGCGGCCGGCTGGCTGGAGGGCGGGCTGGTCAGCTGCTACGAGAAGTTCATCATCGACATCGAGCTGCTGCGCATGCTGCGGGTGCAGTTCACCCCGCTGGAGATCGACGAGGCGTCGCTGGCGTTCGGCGCGCACGAGGAGGTCGGCCACGGCGGCCACTTCCTCGGCGCCGCGCACACCATGGAGCGGTTCCGCACCTGCTTCTACCGCCCGCTGCTGTCCTCGACCGCCAACTACGAGCGGTGGCTGAAGCAGGGCGGCAAGGACGCGGTGGCCCGGGCCGGCGAGATCTGCGCCAAGGCGCTGGCCGGGTACCAGCCGCCGCCCCTGGACGAGGCGGTCCGCGCCGAGCTGGCGGACTACGTGGCCCGCCGCCGCGCCGAGCTCGGCGACTGATGGGCGGCGCCGCGGGCCCGGCCAGCCTGGTGCTGACCGGCGGGGCGGTGTACACGGTCGACGCGGCGCGGTCCTGGGCGCGGGCCGTCGCGGTGGCGGGCGGGCGGATCGTGGCGGTCGGCAGCGACGCTGACATGCGGGATCACGTCGGCCCCGGCACCGAGGTGGTGAACCTGCGCGGGCGGATGGTGCTGCCGGGGTTCCAGGACGCGCACGTGCACGCCTCGGGCGGCGGCCTGGAGCGCCGCCAGTGTGACCTGACCGGCGTGCACACCCGCCAGGACTACCTGGCGGCCATCCGTGCCTACGCCGGCGCCAACCCGCGGGCGGCGTGGATCACCGGCGGCGGCTGGGGCATGGACGTGTTCCCCGGCGGCGTGCCCGGCCGGGACGACCTCGACCAGGTGGTGCCGGACCGGCCGGTGTTCCTGTCCAACCGCGACCACCACGGCGCCTGGGTGAACTCGCGGGCGCTGGAACTGGCCGGCGTGGACGCCACCACCCCCGACCCGCCGGACGGCCGGATCGAGCGGACCGCGGCCGGGGAGCCGCAGGGCACCCTGCACGAGGGCGCGATGAGCCTGGTGCAGCGGGTGGTGCCGCCGGTCACCCTGGACGAGCAGGTGGCCGGCGTCCTGGCGGGCCAGCGCTACCTGCACTCGCTGGGCGTCACCGCGTGGCAGGAGGCGATCGTCGGCGAGTACGCGGTGGTGCCGGACTGTTTCGGCGCCTACCGCGAGGCCGACGGCCGGGGCCTGCTGACCGGCCGGGTCACCGGTGCGCTGTGGTGGCGGCGCTCCGCCGGCCCGTCCCAGCTCGATTTTCTTGCCGAACGAAGAGCCGCCGCGGGCCAGGGCCGGTTCCGCGCCACCAGCGTGAAAATCATGCAGGACGGCGTGTGCGAGAACTTCACCGCCGCCATGCTCAGCCCCTACCTCGACGGGCACGGCCACGAGACCGGCGGCCGGGGGACCAGCTTCTTCGCCCCGGACGAGCTGAACGAGGCGGTCACCGCGATCGACGCCCGGGGGTTCCAGGTGCACATCCACGCGATCGGGGACCGGGCGGTCCGGGAGGCCCTGGACGCGATCGCCGCGGCGCGGGCCGCCAACGGGCCCACCGGGGGGCGGCACCACATCGCGCACCTGCAGGTGGTCCACCCCGACGACCTGCCCAGGTTCCGCGAGCTGTCGGTGCTGGCGAACTGCCAGCCGCTGTGGGCCAGCAACGAGCCGCAGATGACCGAGCTGACCCTGCCGTTCCTCGGCCCGGAGCGCGCGGCCTGGCAGTACCCGTTCGGCAGCCTGGCCGCACACGGCGCGCAGCTGTGCTTCGGCAGTGACTGGCCGGTGTCCAGCCCGGACCCGATGTGGCAGATGCACACGGCGGTGAACCGGACCACTGCGCCGCAGTACCCGTTCCGGGGGCCGGACACCGGCACGCCGTTCCTGCCCGGCGAGCGGATCGGCCTGCCGGCCGCGATCGCCGCGTTCACCGCCGGCTCGGCCTACGTCAACCACGACGAGCGGGACGCGGGGTCGGTCGAGCCGGGCAAGCGCGCCGATCTCGTGGTGCTCGACCGCAACCTGTTCGCCCAGCCCGCCGCCGAGATCGCCCTGGCCCAGGTGGACCTCACCCTGGCCGGCGGCACAGTCGTCTACGCCCGCCCCGGCGCCTGAGCCGTCCCCGGCACGCGGTGCCCCGGGACCGCCCGCCGGGCGGCTCGGCCGTGGCGGGGTCCGTCGCGGCAGGTCACGGTGCGACGGGGATCAGCCGGCCAGCAGGACGCCGAGAAACAGCGCGGCGAGCGCGGACAGGCCGGTCAGCGCGCCGTAGATGGCGATCCACGCGGGCTTGCTGGCGCGGGCGTGCAGCCACGCGGTGACCCCGGAGACGGCCACCACGATCAGCTTCACCACCAGCGTTGCCTGGTAGCTGCCGTGGATCTGGGACCGGACCGCGGCGATGTTCCAGATGCCGGTGATGATCAGCACCGCGAACGCGGGCCAGGCGATCAGGTTGAACCGGCGGGCCGCGGTGCGCGGAATCTGCGCGCCGAGCCGGCGCAGCACCGGGACCAGCGCCGCGAGGGTGATCTGGCCGCCGACCCAGACCGTCGCCGCGAGCACGTGCAGGAACAGCCGGATGGTGTCCCAGCTCACCGAGAGCATCGCCCGTCCCCGTCCGTGTCCCGCGCCCGTGACCGCCCGGGGCAAGCCTAGAGGGCCGCGCCGGGACCAGCGGGTACGCCCTGCACACGCCGAGCGTGTTGGGCGGCGGGCCTGGGGCCAATGCGTCATGCAAAATAATGTGAGCGGGGACGGTCCTTCCTCACGACGCGTGAGCGCGACCATGGCGAGGTGCGGGTTGGCAGACCGGCGGGTGTTGGGAATCGTCCTGGCGGGTGGCGCGGGGCGGCGGCTGGCGCCGCTGACCGCCGACCGGGCCAAACCGGCGGTGCCGTTCGGCGGCCTCTACCGGCTGGTGGACTTCGCGCTGTCCAACCTGGTCAATGCCGGGGTCCTGCGGATATGCGTGCTGACCCAGTACAAGAGCCACAGCCTGGACCGGCACGTCTCCACCACGTGGCGGATGAGCGCCCTGCTCGGCAACTACGTCACCCCGGTGCCCGCGCAGCAGCGGCTCGGGCCGCAGTGGTTCACCGGGTCGGCGGACGCCATCTACCAGTCGCTGAACCTGATCTTCGACGAGCGGCCCGACCTGGTGATCGTCTTCGGCGCGGACCACGTGTACCGGATGGACCCGCGGCAGATGATCGACCAGCACATCAAGGGCGGCGCGGGAGTCACCGTCGCGGCCATCGGCGTCCCCCGCGAGGAGGCGACCGAGTTCGGGGTGATCCAGGCCGGGATCGACGGGATCACCATCGAGGAGTTCCTGGAGAAGCCCGCCGACCCGCCCGGGCTGCCGGACCGGCCCGACGAGGCGTTCGCCTCCATGGGCAACTACGTGTTCAGCGCCGACGCGCTGGTCGACGCGCTGCGTGCGGACGCGGCCAACACGGCCAGCAAGCACGACATGGGCGGGGACATCGTCCCCATGCTGGTCGGCGAGGGCAGCGCCCAGGTGTACGACTTCACCACCAACCAGGTGCCCGGGGCGACCCCGCGCGACCTCGGCTACTGGCGCGACGTCGGCACCCTGGACTCCTACTTCGACGCGCACATGGACCTGTGTCACGTGCACCCGGTGTTCAACCTCTACAACGAGCGCTGGCCCATCCTGACCCACGTGCCCTCCCAGCCGCCGGCCAAGTTCGTGCACGACTCCGGCGACCGGATCGGCCGCGCGATCGACAGCCTGGTCAGCAACGGGGTCATCGTCTCCGGCGGCCTGGTGCGCGAGGCGGTGCTGTCCCCGGGGGTGCGGGTGAACAGCTGGGCCACGGTGGAGCGCTCGGTGATCCTGCACAACGTGGTGATCGGGCGGCACGCGGTGGTCCGCGACGCGATCATCGACAAGAACGTCACGGTGCCCGAGGGTGCCGAGGTGGGCGTGGACAAGGACCACGACAGGGAGCGCGGGTTCGTGGTGTCGCCCGGCGGGATCACGGTCGTCGGCAAGGGCCAGGAGGTCGCCAAGTGACGCCGGCGGCGCGGCTGCGGGTCGCCTTGCTGACCCGCGAGTACCCGCCGGAGGTGTACGGCGGGGCGGGCGTGCACGTCACCTACCTGGCCCGGGAGCTGGCGGGCCTGGTCGACCTGACCGTCCACTGCCAGGGCGCGGACCGGCCGGGGGCGGTGGCGCACCGGCCCTGGGACCTGCTCGCCGGGGCGAATCCCGCGCTCGGCGTGATGTCCGCCGACCTGTCCATGGCCGCGGCGGCCGACGCCGACGTGGTGCACTCCCACACCTGGTACGCCAACCTGGGCGGCCACCTGGCGGCCCTGCTGCACGGCGTCCCGCACGTGATGACGGTGCACTCGCTGGAGCCGCTGCGGCCGTGGAAGGCCGAGCAGCTCGGCGGGGGCTACGCGCTGTCCAGCTGGTGCGAGCAGGTGGCCATCTGCGCCGCCGCGGCCGTGATCGCGGTGTCCGACGGCATGCGCGCCGACGTGCTGGGCACCTACCCGATGGTGCCGCCCGGCCGGGTCAGGGTCATCCGCAACGGCATCGACACCGCCGAGTACGCCCCGGATCCGGGCACCGACGTCCTGGAGCGCTACGGCGTGGACCCGGCCCGGCCCTCGGTGATCTTCGTGGGCCGGATCACCCGGCAGAAGGGCGTGCCGGTGCTGCTGCGGGCCGCGGCCGGCCTGGACCCGGCGGCCCAGCTCGTGCTCCTCGCCGGGCAGCCCGACACCGCCGAGCTGGCGGCCGAGGTCGAGGGCCTGGTCGCGGAGCTGCGCGCGGCCCGGTCCGGGGTGATCTGGATCCCGGAGATGCTGCCGAAGGCCGAGGTGATCCAGCTGCTCACGCACGCGACCGTGTTCGCCTGCCCGTCGCTCTACGAGCCGCTCGGCATCGTGAACCTGGAGGCGATGGCCTGCGGGACCGCGGTGGTCGGGTCGGCGGTCGGCGGGATCCCCGAGGTGGTCAGCGACGGCGAGACCGGGCTGCTCGTCCCGCCGGACGACCCGGCCGCGCTGGCCGCCGCGCTCAACGCCCTGGTGCGTGACCCCGCCCGCGCTGCCGCGTTCGGCCTGGCCGGGCGCGCGCGGGCGGTTGCCGAGTTCGGCTGGCAGAAGGTCGCCGCGCAGACCGCGGACCTCTACGCCGAACTGGCCCGCTGAGCCCGCGAAGCCACCCGAACCACGCACCGGGCGGGCTTCATGGCGATAACGGATTTCTGACTAAGTGGCCGGAACTGCCCCGGACGAACTACCGTGAGACCGTGCGAGACGGGGAGATCGTCGCTGCGATCGTGGCAGGAGACCCAGCCGGGCTCGAGGCTGCCTACGACAACTACGCGGCACCGCTGTACGCGTACTGCCGCGCGCTGCTCAGCGAGCCGGCCGACGCCGCCGAGGCGGTGCAGGACACCTACCTCATCGCCGCCGCCAAGCTGGACGGCCTGAGCGACCCGGACCGGCTCCGGCCCTGGCTCTACGCCGTGGCCCGCAACGAGTGCTTCCGCCGCCTGCGCGCCCGGGGGCTCTCCGCGCCGCTCGACACGGCGATCGAGATGACCTCCGACGACCTCGACATGGCGGACGGCCCGGAACGGGAGGAGCTGCGCGGCCTGGTCGTGGACGCCCTGGCCGGCCTGAACCCGGGGGACCGCGAGGTCATCGAGCTGAACCTGCGCCACGTCCTGGACGACGACGACCTCGCGGACGCCCTGGGCGTGTCCCGCAACCAGGCGCACGCGCTCGCCTCCCGGGCGCGTGCCCAGTTCGAGGGATCGCTGGGCGCCCTGCTGGTGGCCCGGGCCGGCCGGGACTACTGCCCGGAGCTGGACGGCATCCTGGCCGGCTGGGACGGGGAGCTGACCATCCTGCTGCGCAAGCGGGTGAACCGGCACATGCAGCGCTGCGACGTGTGCACCGGGCGCAAGCGGCGCGAGCTCAGCCCGGCGATGCTGCTGAGCCTGCTGCCGATGGTGGCGCTGCCGCCCGGGCTGCGCGAGCAGGTGCTCCAGCTGGCCGAGGACTACTCGCCGATTGCGGCGGGCCACCGGGAGCTGGTCGCGCGCCGGGCCGAGCCGTTCGACCGGGCCGGCTTCCCCAAGCCCATCGCCGCGCCGCGCCGGGTCTACGGGGTGCAGGCGCTGACCGTCGCCGCGTCCGTGGCCGCCGTGGCCGCCGTGCTGCTCGGCACCGGTACCGTCTTCGCGCTGGACGCACTGGATCACAAGGGGCCGCCGCCCGCCAGCGCGGCCACCCTCGGGCCGGTCCCGGCCACCCAGGCGCCGCTGGCCGACGGCTCGCAGCCGGTAGCGGCCTCCTCCGCCCCGTCCCGCCACGGGGCCAAGCAGCACATCGGGCTGACCATCACGGTGTCGGCGACGCCATCGCCGTCGGCGCCGGGGTCCTCGCCGGGCGGCACGTCCCCGACGCCCGGCGGCGGTGGCGGTGGCCACACCCAGCAGCCGAGCCCGTCGCCGTCCCCGCCCCCGGCCTCGCCGGGCACGCTGAGCGTGTCGCCGGGCGCGGTCACGCTGAGCGGGGTGGGTGCCTCCGGCTCGTTCACGCTGACCGCCGTGGGCGGCGATGTCTCCGGGTGGAGCATCGGTGATCCCGCTCCCGCCGGGGACCTGTCCATCTCACCGGTGTCCGGCTCGCTCACCTCCGGCCAGTCGGTCACGGTGACCGTCACCGTGAGCGCCGACACGGGCCTGGCCTCGGAGACCGATCTCTCGCTGAGCCCGGGCGGGCTGGCCGTCGCGATCGACTACCCGCCCGCCGGGTAGCCGGCCGGCCTGGCTCAGGACGCGGCGAACTCGGCCCGCAGCATGGCGGCGGCCTCGGTCATCGCGGTCAGCTTGCCGAAGGCCGAGTCCCTGGGCAGGTACTTCATGCCGCAGTCCGGGGCCAGCACCAGCCGCTCGGCGGGGACGTAGGGCAGCGCCCGGCGCACCCGGGCAGCCACCTCGGCGGGGCTTTCCACCGTCTCGTCGCCGAGATCGAGCACGCCCAGGATGATGGTCTTGCCCGGCAGGCCGGCGAGCACCGCGCAGTCCAGGCCCGACTGGGCCGTCTCGATCGACACCTGGTCGCACTCGGCGGCCGCGAGCTCGGGCAGGAAGGAGTACCCGGACGGTCGGTCGTGGATGATCGCCGCGTAGCCGAAGCACAGGTGCACCGCGGTGGTGCCGGTGACGCCCGCCAGCGCCCGGTTGAGCGCGGCCACCCCGTACCGGCGGGCCTCCTCCGGGCGGGCCTGCAGGTAGGGCTCGTCCAGCTGGACGATGTCCGCCCCGGCCGCGAACAGGTCCCGGACCTCCTCGTTGACCGCCTCCGCGTAGGCGAGCGCGAGTTCCTCGGTGGAGCCGTAGTAGTCGTTCTGCGCCTGCTGGGCCATGGTGAACGGGCCCGGCACGGTGATCTTTACGGTCCTGCCGCTGCTGGCCCGCAGGAACGTCACGTCCTGCGTCTCGACCGGGTGCTTGCGCCGGACCGGCCCGGTGACCCGCGGCACCGGGTTCGGGTGCCCGCTGCGGTCGAGCGCGGTGCCGGGGTTGTCGATGTCCACCCCGTCGAGCGCGGTGGCGAACCGGTTGGAGTAGCTCTCCCGGCACATCTCCCCGTCGGTCACGATGTCGAGGCCGGCCTGCTCCTGCGCCCGGATGGCGAGCAGCGTCGCATCCCGCTGCGCCTGCTCCAGGTGGGCCGGGTCCACCCGCCACAGCTCCCGCGCGCGGACCCGCGGCGGGAACCGGTGCCGCAGCCGCTCGCGGTCGATCAGCCAGTCCGGCTGCGGGTAGCTGCCCACGAGGGACGTGGGGAAGAGCATGCCGGGCCTCCCGTGGGCGGTCTCGCCGGTGTCAGGGTTCCGGGGTGTCGGTGCGGCCCTGCTGCTCGGCCAGGAAGCGCTCGAACTGGGCACCAAGCTCGTCCGCCGTGGGCATCTCGGCCCCCGGCCCGGCCAGCAGCCCCTCGGCCGAGGAGGCCTCGACGAACGCGTCGTACTGCCGTTCCAGGGCCTCCACCAGCTCCTTGATCTCGTCGGAGGACTCCACCTGGCGCGCGATCTCCTCATCGGTGCGCTGGGCGGCATCGCGCAGCTCCCCGTCCGGCAGGGCCAGCCCCGTGGCCCTGGTCACGCATTCCAGCAGGGCCACGGCCGCCGCGGGATACGCCGCCTGGGCGAGGTAGTGGGGCACGTGCACGGCGAAGCCGCCCGCCGCCCGGTTCGCCTCCCCGAGCCGCAGCTCCAGCAGGGACGCGGCACTGCCCGGCACCTGCAGCCGGTCCACGATCGGCCGGGATCCGGCGGTCAGCTCGGGCGTGGTCCCGTGCGCGGTGACGCCGAGCGGGCGGGTGTGCGGGACGCCCATCGGGATGCCGTGGAACCCGAGCACGAGCTCGGCGCCGAGGCGGCCGCTGACCGTGGCGACCGCGCTGGTGAACCGCTCCCATTCGTGGTCGGGCTCCGGCCCGGTGAGCATCCAGAACGGCGTTCCCGCGCTGTCCCGTACCTGGTGGATGGCGATCTGCGGGACCTCGTAGGAGTCCCAGTGGTCCTTGTCGTAGATCATCGGCGGGCGGCGGGACCGGTAGTCGATCAGCCGGTCGGTGTCGAACGTCACCACCGCCTCGTGGTCCAGGCTGCCCAGCAGGTGCGCGGTGAGCAGCCGCCCCGCCGCGCCCGCGTCGATGAAGCCGTCCAGGTAGTGCAGCAGGATGCCCCCGTCGAGCTTCGGCGCACCCGGGTCGACCTGGTAAAGGCTCTCCCCATCCGGCACCATGATCACAGCCTCCCACGACGTTGGCCCCGTCACGGATTGACAACCGGCGGGAGCCGGTCTTCCATCCCGCGAGCCCGTGGGCCAACGGTACCCGTGGCGCGGCGGTGCCGCGACCCGGGCCGGGCGGGCTCAGGGCGCGATCGCCGCGACCGCCCGGGCGGTGCGCACCGCGTGGGAGAGCGAGTCGATGTCGTAGGCCCCGTGGTGCCGCTGGCCGTTGACGAAGAACGTCGGCGTGCCCGACACCGCGGCGAGGTCGGCGGTGTCGACGTCCTCGGCCACGCGCCCGGCGTAGGTGTGCTTGCGCAGGTCGCGGGCGAAGCGCTCGGTGTTGAGCTCCAGCTGCGTGGCGTAGCCGATCAGGTCGGCCGGCCGGAGCGCGTCCTGGTGCGACAGCAACAGGTCGTGCATCTCCCAGAACGCGTCCTGCGCGGCGGCGGCCTCCGCCGCCTCGGCCGCGAGCTGGGCGTGCGGGTGCACGTCGGACAGCGGCAGGTGCCGCCAGACGTAGCGCACGTCGCCGAAGCCCGCCAGCAGTTCGCGGACGGCCGGCTCGGCCCGGCCGCAGTAGGGGCACTCGAAGTCGCCGTACTCCACCACGGTGACCGGGGCCCTGGCCGGCCCGCGGACATGGTCGCGGTGCGGGTCGACCGGGGCGGCCAGGTCGATGATCGCCGTGGACGTGCCGAGCAGCGCGCGCAGCCGGGCCGGCTTGGGCAGCAGGTTCGTCAGCTGGAACACCGCCCAGGTGAGCGCGGCGGCGGCGATCGCCGCGGCCAGCACGCCCGCCTTCGCCTCCGCCAGTTGCTCGCCGCGGAAGGCCAGCGAGGCGACCAGCAGCGACACGGTTACCCCGACGCCCGCGATGGTGCCCGCGCCGGTCACCGACGCCCACCCGGCCGGCAGCCGGAGCCGCCCCCGGCTCAGCGCCGTGACCAGCCACGCGGCACCGGCGGTCCCGACCGGCTTGCCGACCACATACCCGGCCAGGATGCCCAGGGTCACCGGTGAGGTGAACGCGCGCGCGAGGAACGCCCCGCTGATGACCAGCCCCGCATTCGCCAGCGCGAACAGCGGCACGATCACGTAGCTCGCCCACGGGTGGAACTTCTCCTGCAGCCGCTCGTTCGGGGAGATGGCGGCGGTCAGCCCGATGGTCGCCGCGCGGGCCATCTCCGGCGTCGGCTGTTCCCGGAACCGGCGGACCCGCGCCGTGGCCCGCTCCAGGTCGCTGCGGGCGGCCGGGTAGGCGGGCGTCAGCAGGCCGACCAGCATGCCGGAGACGGCCGGGTCGACCCCAGCCTTGAGGAAGGCGGCCCACGCCGCCAGCGCGAGCGCGGCGTAGAGCACCGGCTGGCGCAGCCCCGTGGCCCGGGCCGCGAACACCCCGGCGAGCGCGGCGAGCCCGGTCAGCAGGGCTGGCAGGTCGATGTGGCCGCTGTAGACCAGCGCGATGATCACGATCGTGGTGAGGTCGTCGACCACCGCGAAGGTCAGCAGGTAGGTCCGCAGCCGGTCCGCGGACCTGGGCCCGACCAGGGCCAGCATGCCGAGCGCGAACGCGGTGTCGGTGGACATCGCCGCGCCCCAGCCGCCGACCGTGGGCTGCCCGGCGTTGACGGCGAGGAAGATCGCTACGGGCACGACCAGGCCGCCCAGCCCCGCCGCCACCGGCACCGCCAGCCGGCGGCGCTCGCGCAGCTCGCCCATGTCGAACTCGCGGCGCGCCTCCAGCCCGATCACCAGGAAGAAGAAGGTCATCAGGCCCTCGTTCACCCAGCCGTGCAGGTCCATGGCGACGCCGAAGCCGCCCAGGTGCAGCGACACGGGCGTGGCCCACAGCGAGTCATACGACGCGGCGTCGATGTTCGTCCAGGCCAGCGCGGCGAGCGTGGCCGCGAGCAGCACCGCGGCGCTGCCGGTCTCGGTGCGCAGGAACTGCCGCAACGGCGTCTGCAGGTGCCGCCCCCACGCCGTCCGCCCGGCCGCTGCGGCCGGGCCTGGCTGCGTCATCCGCGCCTGCCGGGTAGGGGATGGGCCATGCCCGAAGTCAATCACGCAGGTGACCTTGGCCACAGGCGGGCTGAGACCGGAGAAGTTAGTTTTATGCTCACAAGTACTCCGACCAGCAACAGTGGGGAATTCGTGCAGGAACTCAGCCGCCGGCGCCGCCTGCTCGTCCTCGCCGTCTGCTGCTCCAGCCTGTTCATCGTCGGCCTGGACAGCACGATCGTGAACGTGGCGCTGCCGGCGATCCAGCACGGCCTGCACGCCCCGGTGTCCGGGCTGCAGTGGACGGTGGACGCCTACACGCTGGTGGTCGCGAGCTTCCTGATGCTGGCGGGCTCGACCGGCGACCGGGTGGGGCGGCGCCGCACGTTCCAGGTGGGACTGGCCACCTTCACGGTGGGCTCGGCCCTGTGCAGCCTGGCACCGAGCCTGGGCTGGCTGGTCGCCTTCCGCATGGTGCAGGCCATCGGCGGGTCGATGCTCAACCCGGTGGCCATGTCCATCATCGCGAACACGTTCACCGACGCGGCCGAGCGGGCCCGCGCCATCGGCATCTGGGGCGCGGTGTTCGGGGTCAGCATGGCGCTCGGGCCGGTGATCGGCGGTGCCCTGGTCGCCACGGTGGGGTGGCGCGGGATCTTCTGGGTCAACATCCCGGTCGGCATCGCGGCCATCGTGCTCACCGCGCTCGTGGTGCCCGAGAGCCGGGCCGCCCGCGCCCGGCGGCTCGACCCGATGGGCCAGATCCTGATCATCGTCATGCTCGCGTCGCTCACCTACGCGATCATCGAGGGACCGCGCCTGGGGTGGGGCTCGACGGCCATCCTGAGCCTGTTCGCCGTCTCGGCGGCCGCCGCGGCCGGCCTGGCGCTCTACGAGCCGCGCCGTGAGGAGCCGCTGCTGGACCTGCGGTTCTTCCGCAGCGCGCCGTTCACCGGGGCGGTGGTGATCGCCATCTGCGCGTTCTCCGCGCTGGGCGGCTTCCTGTTCCTGAACACGCTCTACCTCCAGGACGTGCGGCAGCTGTCCGCCCTGCACGCGGGCCTGTACACGCTGCCGCTGGCGGTGATGACGGTGATCCTGGCCCCGGTCGCCGGCCGGATCACCGGCCACCGCGGGCCGCGCGTGCCGCTGGCGGTCGCGGGCGTGATGACCACGGCGGGCGCGCTGCTGCTGGCGGGCGTCACGGCCAGCACCGGCGCGCTCTGGCTGTTGCTCGCCTACGTCGCGTTCGGGGCGGGCAACGGCCTGGTCAACCCGCCGATCACCAACGCCGCGGTCTCCGGCATGCCGCGCTCCCAGGCGGGGGTGGCCGCGGCGGTGGCCTCGACCAGCCGCCAGGTCGGCGGGTCGCTGGGCGTCGCGCTGGCCGGGTCGGCGGTCACCTCGGCCCTGCACGGCCCGCTGCGCACCGGTTTCGTCGAGGCCAGCCACGTGGGGTGGCTGATCATCGCCGGCTGCGGCGTGCTGGTGCTGCTGACCGGCCTGGTCACCACCGGGCGCTGGGCCCGGGGCACCGCGGCGCGGACCGCCGGGCAGCTGATGTCCGATGAGCCCCGGGTCCCGGTCGGCACCCCCTGATGCCCGGCGGGTTTAGCCGGCCGTGGGGGCCATCAGCGAGAAGGCGGCGCCGTGGTCGTCGGCCACCACGGCCATCCGGCCGTAGGGCGTGTCCCAGGCCGGGCGCAGGGTGACCCCGCCGAGCTGGCCGGCCCGGGCGGCGGCCGCGTCGGTGTCCTCGACCGCGAAGTACACCGACCACTGCGCCGGGACCTCCGCCGGCAGGCTGTCGTCCAGCTCGCCGATGCCGCCCACCTCGCGCCCGCCGATCTTCAGCGTGGCGTACCGGAACCCGGCGTCGCCGATGTCACCGAAGTCGTAGCCGAACACCGAGCGGTAGAAGGCCTTGTTGCCGTCGAAGTCCCGGCTGAGGTTCTCGTTCCAGGCCAGCGAGCCCGGCTCGTTCGCGAGTTGCACCCCGGTGTGCACGCGAGCCTGCCAGAGACCGAACACCGCGCCGCCCGGGTCGGCCGCCATCGCCATCCGGCCCAGGTCCAGCACGTCCATGGGCGGGGCCACCAGGTGACCGCCGGCCGCGGTGATCCGCCCGGCCGCCGCGTCCGCGTCGCTGGCGGCGAGGTAGGTGGTCCAGGCGGACGGCACGCCGGGCGGCCCCATCTTCGGCCCGATGCCGGCCACCTGGCGGCCGTCTTTGCGGCACACGGCGTAGCCGCCCGCCTGCGGCCGGCCCGGCTCCACCTCCCAGCCGAACAGCGCCGCGTAGAACGCGCTCGCCTGCGCGATGTCGTCCACGCCCAGGTCCACCCAGCACGGCGTGCCGTCGGCCCAGGCGGTGTCCCGCGTCACCATGGATCTCTCCCCCAGTCCAGGTCAGCGCGCTGGCCGCCCTGACCAGGGGACAGCATACGAACCGGGCGGCCCCTCAGGACGAGTAACAGTACGAGTCGCTGGAGGCATCGCCGCCTTCGAGGCGGACCTGGTGCACCCGCCGGCCGCGGAAGACCTCGCCCTCGGCGAAGAAGCGCTCGTCGAAGGCCAGGCCGCCGCCCTGGCCGGCGTCCAGCTTGGCCATCCAGGCGCCGACGCCGTCGGGGTAGAACTGCTCGTCCCAGGCCCCGTAGAGGGAGTTGGTGAAGTACACCCGGCTGCCGTCACGGGAGACCTCGACCATCTGCGGTCCGCCTGCCAGGGGCTGGTCCGGCCGGGCGGGGTGCGGCACGCGCCCGACGATGCCGCCGATCCGGACCGAGCCGGTCTCCCGCGGGTGGAACGGGTCGGTGACGTCGTACTGCTTCATCTCGCCGGTGCCCCAGCACGACACGTACAGGAACCGGTCGTCGACCGACAGCGCGATGTCGGTGACCAGCGGCGGGACCGCGCCGAAACCGGCCAGCAGCGGCGGCAGCCGCTCGGCGGGCGCGGGCTCGGCGGGGATGGTGATGACCTTCGTGGCGGCCCACTGGCCGCCGTCCTCGTGCCAGAGCCAGATGGAGGCGGACAGGTCCTCGGTGGAGACGACCACGCCGACGAAGCCGTACTTGCGGGCCGGGTCGTGCGCCGGGCGCAGCTCCAGCGCCATCTGGTGCTGCGCACCGAGGTCGACCGTCTGCACGTGGCGGCGGCTGGTCATGTCCCAGAAGTGCAGCCGGTGCCCGTAGGAGTTGCCGAGCAGCAGCTCCGGCACGATCCCGTCCTCGATCATCGACGGGGTGGCCCATTCGGACGTGACCAGCACGTCGTCGTTGATGTGCCACCACACGTCGTAGGCGAGGTACTGGTCGCCCCGGTCGGCCTCGAACTGGCCGATCACCTCGAACGAGGAGTGGTCGAGCAGCGCGACCCCGCCCGGCCCCTCGTTGCCGTTGCCGCCGCCCAGGCAGGACACGTACAGGTAGCCGGGCCCGCAGTGCACCGTGTGGGGGCGCGAGTAGTTCGCCCGCTTGCCCAGCTCCTCCGGCCCGAGAACCTTCACCACCCGGGGGGCGGCCGGATCCGGCAGGGTGTCCAGGATGTAGATGCGCGACGAGCGGATGCCGGGGACGACCAGGTACCGCCGGTCGCCGTGGGTGTGCGAGCCGGTCGGGCACAGCGCCGACGAGCAGGCGTTCCAGCCGAAGTGGTGCAGCTCGTCGCCGAGGTTCGGCAGTTCGGTGAACCCGATCACCGACCCGTACGCGGCCGAGCCGGGGTCGGTGTCGACCACGGCGATCCCGTCCGGCTTGTCGGCGGGGCGGGAGAAGGCGGCCACATAGGCGAGCTTCTCCGGCGGGCCGGCCGCCGCGTCAGCGGGGGAGCGGTAGAACGTCGGGTCGTGGTGGTGCTCATCTGCCATGGCGGCAACCCCTTCACCGGTAGTCCTTCGCGGAAGTCTTGAGGCTCCCCGGTCACCCTGTCAACAGTTCCCGGTCAGGCCAGCATATTTTTCCGATCAAATAAGCAGTAAATATGCCTTACGATCCTGCCGTCAGCCCCGGGCTGCCCGGCGCACCGGGTGCCGGGGTGCCCGGGAGCGCCGGGCCGGGTCAGCGCGGCAGCGGCCAGGGGAGGAGCAACCAGGCGCCGAGCGCCACGGCGGCGGCCGCGACGATGCCGAACACGCCGACCCACACCCCGCCCGGCACGCCGGTGAGCCGGGCAAGCTGGTCGGCGTCGTTGGCGGTGCCCGGGCGGCGCCGCCTGCCGCGGTGCAGTTCGAGCACCGGCCGCAGGCCGCCGAACAGCAGGAACCACGCGATCGCATAGGCGAGCGCGGCCTCGGCCGCCACCGACCGCCGCCACAGCACCGCGCCGATCGCGGCCCCGGTGACCACGACGGCGATCAGGCCGTAGGCGTTGCGTATCGCGATGGCCAGCCCGGCCAGCCCGGCCAGGCTCAGCAGCAGCACGCCCAGCAGGTGCCCGGTCGCCAGCAGCGCCGCAGCGCCCAGGCCCAGCAGCGGCGCGGCCAGGTAACCGGCCAGCGAGGTCAGGACGATCCCGGGGCCGGCCGCGTTCCCCGCGGACACCGTCTCCCCGGCGGAGCTGTGCAGCACCCGCACGCCGTGCAGCCGCCTGCCGGTTAGCAGCGCGACGAGCGCGTGGCCGCCCTCGTGCGCCATGGTGACCACCGTGCGGGTCACCGGCCAGGCCCGCCGCGACGCCACCGCGGCCAGGGCGAGCAGGCCGGTGCCCACGATCAGCAGGTGCGACGGCGGGTCCCCCTGGCGGGCGGCCCAGGACGACAGGTCCTGCCACACCTGTCCGAGGCCCACCTGGGTCATGGCCACATACTGCCAGCCGGCCCGGACCGGACCGGCCGGTTACGCGGCGCCGGCCGTGGCGCTGAGCCCGCCGGGGACGGGCGCCGTCCCCCTTACCGGCCCGCCGCGCGGGGCTGGCCGCGGCGCTGAGCCCGCCGGGGACGGGCGCCGTCCCCCCCCGGCCCGCCGCGCGGGGCTGGCCGCGGCGCTGAACCAGCCCGGGCACCCGGCCGTGTGATGGGTGTTGCGGCATCGGGCCGCCGCGGACAGGAGGCGCCGACGGTGTTAACGCACATCGCGGTCGTCGCGGCGGTCGGCTGGGCCGCCCTGTATCTCGGCTGCGCCGCGGTCACCAGCGACCGGCGCCTGCGGCGCGGCCCCGGCCGGCCCCGGGACGCCGGGCCACCCGCCCTGCCGGGCCCGGCGCTGGTGAACCTGGTGACCACCGGCTGCCAGCTCGACGGCGCGGCCTTCGCCGCCACCATCCTGCACCTCGGCGCCCGCCGGATCATGGCCGTCAGCGAGCCGCAGCCGGGCGCGCTGTGGTGCGGCCCGGCCCGCGAGATGGCCGGCGACCTGGACCTGGCCCGGTTCGAGCGGCTCGTCCTGGATGACGTGACCCGCCAGTTCGCGGAGGCGGGCGGTGCCCCGTTCCAGGCGCTCGCCGACATGTGCTTCGCCGATGTGCACGGCGTCTGGGATCCGTTCGAGGAGGCCGTGCGGGCCGAAGGCCGCCGCCGCGGGCTCACCCGGGCGCGGCTGTCACTGGCGGCGGCGGGGCTGCTGCTGGTGACCGGCGCGGTCGTGGCCGCGTTCGTCACCGCGGCGGTGGGCGGCTCGCACCCGGGCGGCGCCGGATGGGCCGGGGCGGGTTTCGCCGGCCTGGCCGTGCTGGGCGTGGCGGCCCGGCTCACCGGCTCGCTGGGCCGCGCCGACCGGCTGACCCCGGCCGGCGCCGCCCTGGCCGCGTGGGCGAGGCGGATGGCCCCGCGGCACGTCTCGCCGCCGGGCAGCGATCCGGGCAGCCTCGCCCTGGCCGTCGCCACCGGCGGCGGCCCGCCGGTTCCCTCGCCCGGCCACATCCGCCGCGGTGACGTGCGCGCGGGCGGGCACCGCGGCGGCATGACCCCGGCCGCCACCCCGGAGCGGCTGGCCGCGGCCCCCACGCAGGCCTGGTCCTCGCGGGACGGCGTCTGGCGCCTGGTGCCGGTCGGGCCGCGGCGCGAGTCACCGCGCACGGTGTCGGCCGGGCTGCTGGCCGGCTCGGCCGTCGCCTTCCTGGCCGCCGCGGGCAGCTACGCCGGCTACCACGCGCTGCAGCCGCCCGCCGCCTGGATCCTGGTGCCGGCCGGGCTGCTGACCGGGAGCGCGGCCCTGGCCATCGCGGGCGCCCGGGCGGTGGCGCGGTGGCAGGCCCGGCCGGCCGAGGCAGGCTTCGCCGGTCAGGTGATCGCCCGCTGGGTCGAGGAGGGCTCCGACGGCGGCGAGAACAGCAGCACGGTGACCTACTGGTGCCTGGCCCTGGACGACGGCGAGCGCGCCTGGACCTTCGACGTCGGCCGGGCGGCGTTCGGGCAGTTCCTGCTCGGCGCCCGGATCGAGGCCCGGGTGGCGCCACGGTCGATGCGGCTGCTCGACCTGGCCCAGGCCGGCCCGGAGGGGGAGCTACCGCCCGGGCAGGCGCGCTGGGGCCAGGCAGCCGGGATGGGCCCCGCCCCGTGGCAGACCCGGCCGCGCGGCGCCGCCCCGGCCGCGCCCGGCCCGGACGCGCCGGACCCCGTCCTGCTCGGCCCCCTGGTCACCGCGGCCGACGTCACGGCCGTGCTCGGGTTCGGGGTGAGCTTCCGCGGCACCCCCATCCCCTTCGCCACCGCCTACCGTGGCGGCGGGGTCACCGTGAGCCTGATCACCACCAGCGGGCGGGCCGGCGAGCTCAACGCGCGGGCCGCGCGCCGCTCCGGCCGTCCGCTGCCCGGGATCGGCGAGGGGGCGTGGCTGGTCAACCGGGGCCGGACGGCCGTGGTGCGGGGCGGCGGGAAGACCGTCAAGCTCAGCGTGACCGGCCGGCCCGGCCAGGCCCCGGCGGACGCGGTGCCCCGGCTGGCCGCGGTCGTCGCCGACCGCCTGGCCGAGCGCAGCGAGACCGGCTAGCCATGGCCGGCTAGCGGCGAGGGCGGGCCGTCCGCGCGATCAGCGGCGGGACAGCGAGTCGATCTTGGCGACCTCGTCCGCGCTCAGCGAGAAGTCCAGCAGGTCGAAGTTGGCGGCGATCCGCTCCGGATGCGCCGACTTGGGGATCACCGTGATGCCGTGCTCGAGGTGCCAGCGCAGCACCACCTGCGCGGGGGTGACGCCGTGCGCCCCGGCGATGCCGGTGAGCACCGGGTCGGCCAGGTTCGCCCCCTTGAGCGGGCTGTACCCCTCGACGGCGACGCCGCGCTCGGCGTGCGCCGCCAGCACCGCCGGGTCGTGCCGGGCCGGGCTCCACGAGATCTGGTTGACCGCCGGGGTCACGCCGGTAACCTCGGTCAGCCGGTCGATCTGGGTCACCGAGTAGTTGCTCACCCCCACCGCGCGCACCTTGCCCTGGTCGCGCATGGCCAGGAACTCCTGCCAGACGTGGCAGAGCTTGCGCCCGTGCGGGGGCGAGTGCACCAGCCACAGGTCCACGTAGCCGGTGCCCAGCGCCCGCAGGCTCGCCGCCAGCGTGGCCCGCTCCCGGTCCGCCCGGCTGGACGGCAGCTTGGTGGTGAGGAACACCGCGTCCCGGCCGAGCCCGCTGTCGGCCAGCGCGTGCCCCACCTCGGACTCGTTGCCGTACATGGTCGCCGTGTCGATGTGCCGGTAACCCGCGCCGAGGGCCGCCTGCACCGCCTGGCGCCCGGCCCGGCCGCGCAACTGCCAGGTGCCGAACCCGATCATCGGCATCTCGACCCCGCCGGGCAACGATTGTGCTGGTACTGCCACCGCCTCCGTCATGACAGACAGTGTGCACCGCGCCTATGGCGTCACACCAGCGGCGAGCCCGACCTGGCGGTCAGGTCGGCGAAGCCGGCCATCAGCCGCTGCGTCACCGGCCCGGGCCCGCCGTCGCCGATCGCGCGGCCGTCGATCGCGAGCACCGGGACCAGGCCGCCCATCGTGCCGGTGGAGAACACCTCGTCCGCGGTGTAGAACTCGGTCAGGCTGAAATCACCAACGTCGCAGGGCAGGCCGCCGGCCGCGGCGAGCTCGAGCACCACGGCGCGGGTGATCCCCTCCGGGCAGGCCAGCGCCGCGGGGGTGCCCAGCCGGCCGCCGGTGACCAGGAACAGGTGGGTGGCGTTGGTCTCGGCGACGAACCCCCGGTGGTCGAGCATCACCGCGTCGTCGGCGCCCGCCGCGTTCGCCTCGATCTTGGCCAGGATGGACGGCAGCAGGTTGTTGTGGTGGATCCTCGGATCCAGGCAGTCCGGCGGCGGCCTGCGCACGCTGGCGGTGATCAGCGTGATGCCCGCCAGGTCGTAGACCGGCGGCTTGTGCTCGGCCAGCACTATCAGGGTCGGGCCGCTGCGGTTCAGCCGTGGGTCCATCCCGCTGGTCACCTTCACCCCCCGGGTGAGGGTGAGCCGGATGTGCACGTTGTCGGTCATCCCGTTGGCCCGCAGGGTTGCCCGGACGTGCTCGATGATCTCCTCGTCCGGCGGGACCGACTCGAACGCCAGCGCCCTGGCCGACCGCCGCAGCCGGGCCAGGTGCTCCTCCAGCCGGAAGATCCGGCCGGCGTACAGGCGCAGCCCCTCCCAGACCGCGTCGCCGCCCTGCACGGCCGAGTCGAACGGGCTGACGGCCGCCTTGCTCCGGTGGGTGAGATGGCCCCCCACGCTCACGATGAGATCGAGGTTGCGCTCGTCGAACGCCTGGAGCACGGGCCCTCCTTCGGTTCCTCGCCCGCCATGGGCGCCGCTGCGGCCGGGCAGCCGGGCCCGCGGCGCCCTGTCGTATTGCCTAGAATCCCGCTGTGAGACGGCGGGCGTGCAGGCGCTCGTAGTACGGACGGCAGCGCTCGGCCAGCGCGGCCAGCGCGGCGGGCAGCGGCCCGTCCGGCGGCCGGTAGCGGCCGAACCCGGTGGACCGCCACACGCTTTCATACCAGTACGGGCCCCACACACCGTCGCTGTCGCGCGGGCCGGCCGGCCAGGACAGCATGGCCGCGGTGAACGGGATCGCCAGCGCACCGCACAGTGCCCGCAGCATCGCCTCGGGGTTCTCCAGCAGGTCACGCGAGTCCAGCACCGGCCCGGGGTAGGCGTCGAAGATCTCGGCCTGCTGCACGATGCCGAGGTCGGCGAGTTCCGGCGCGGACCGCACCTTCGCGTACGACGCGAGCAATTCGGCCGGATCCCGGATCAGGTAGGCGTGCGTGAGCGGCGCGAGCGCGTCCCGGTCCACCTCGGGCAGCAGGTGGTGCGTCATGTGCTTGCCGTAGTAGACGCTCCGGCCAGCCGGCAGCGGCGCGGCGGTGAGGTCGTCGAGCACCGCCCGCCAGTCGGCCGGCATGCTGGCCAGGATCTCCGCCCGGCCGGGATGGCCGATGCCGGTCCTGGACAGGTAGAACGCGTACAGCGGCTCGTCGGCGACCACCGTGTCCGGGCGGTTGCCGAACGACCGCATCAGCGCGGTCGAGACCGTGCGCGGGCCGGACCACATGGCGATCCGGGTGACGGGCTGAGTCAGAGCTTCACCACCGAGCGGAGCACCTCACCGCGGTGCATCTTGGCGAACGCCTCCTCCACCTCATCCAGCGAGATCGTCTCGGAGACGAACTTCTCCAGCGGCAGCCGCCCCTGCAGGTACAGGCCGGTGAGCATGGGGAAGTCGCGCTCCGGCAGGCAGTCGCCGTACCAGGAGGACTTCAGCGCGCCGCCGTGGCCGAACAACTCGATCAGCGGCAGCTCGATCCGCATGTCCGGGGTGGGCACGCCCACCTGGACCAGGGTGCCGGCCAGGTCCCTGGCGTCGAACGCCTGCCGGTAGGTATCCGGGCGGCCGACCGCCTCGATCACCACGTCGGCCCCGTTGCCGCCGGTCAGCGACTTGATCCCGGCCACCGGGTCGGCGTCGCGCGAGTTGATCACGTGGGTTGCGCCGAACTGGCGCGCCCACTCCAGCTTGCGGGGGTCGACGTCCACCGCGATGATCGTGTGCGCGCCGGCCAGGTGGGCGCCGAGCACGGCCGCGTCGCCGACGCCGCCACAGCCGATGACCGCCACCGAGTCGCCCCGGCTCACCCCGCCGGTGTTGAGCGCCGCGCCCAGGCCCGCCATCACGCCGCAGCCCAGCAGGCCGGCCACCTCCGGCGGCACCGCCGGGTCCACCTTGGTGCACTGCCCGGCGGCGACCAGGGTCTGCTCGGCGAAGGCGCCGATGCCCAGCGCGGGCGACAGCGGGGTGCCGTCCGCCAGCGTCATCTTCTGCGCCGCGTTGTGCGTGGCGAAGCAGTACCACGGCCGCCCGCGCTTGCAGGCGCGGCACTGGCCGCAGACCGCGCGCCAGTTGAGGATGACGAAGTCGCCCGGCGCGACGCCGGTCACCCCCTCGCCCACCGCCTCCACGACGCCCGCGGCCTCGTGGCCCAGCAGGTAGGGGAAGTCCTCCCCGATGCCGCCCTCGCGGTAGTGCAGGTCGGTGTGGCAGACGCCGCACGCCTGCACGCGCACCCGTGCCTCGCCCGGTCCGGGGTCGGGCACCAGGACTGTGGTGACCTCGACCGGTTCTCCCTTTGCTCGGGCGATCACGCCCCGCACGCCAGTTGTCATCCCGCTATCGTGCTGCATCCCCGTCTGCCACGCCAAGGCCGGGTGCCCCTTGTGCCACCCCGGCCGGCCCGGCCGCCGCGCCCCGCGGCATGGTTGCTCCTTTGCTGCCCGCCTTGGGGCACCAAAGGAGCAACCACGGGGCTGCCCGGGACCGGGGCCGCCCGGGCAGGAGGGCGGTCTCCGCGCAATCGGGCACAGGAGTATTTTGGATACAACAACCGATGCCTGGGACAGTGGCGGTGGGTGGGGCATATGGGCATGCCGGGCAGGGCCACGAGGGACGCCGGATGATCCGCCCGGTGGAGCGGCCGGTCCCGCTGCGGCAGTCGGTGTACGACGCACTGGTCGAGCTGGTCATCTCTGGCCGGCTGAGCCCCGGGGAGCACCTGGTGGAGACCGACCTGGCCGGCCAGCTCGGGGTGAGCCGCCAGCCGGTGCGCGAGGCGCTGCACCGGCTGGAGGCCGAGGGCTGGGTGGATCTGCGGCCCAACCAGGGCGCCTTCGTCCACGTGCCCACCGACCAGGAGGTCGACCAGCTCCTCGACGTGCGGGAGCTGCTCGAGGCGGAGACCGCCCGGCTGGCGGCGCGCGCGGCGGGCCCGGACCAGGTGGCGCGGCTGCGGGCCATCTGCCGTGACGGCGAGTCGGCGGTCGCGGCGGGGGACACCGAGCGCTTCGTGACCGTGAACAACAACTTCCACGACGCGATCGCGGCGATCGCGGGCAACACCGTCCTGGCCGAGCTGAGCGCGATCATCAGCCGCCGGGCCCGCTGGTACTACCGGCTGGTGGCCCCCGTGCGCGAGCACGAGTCGTGCGCCGAGCACCTGCACCTGGTGGACGCGGTCGAGGCGGGCGACGCCGAGCAGGCGGCCAAGGCCGCCCGCGGGCACGTCGGGCGCACCCGCAACGCCTACCACCGGCCGGCCTGACCGCCCCCGGCCCGCGGGCCTCAGGGGAGCCGGACGACGCTGACCGGGTCGGGGGAGTAGGGGTCCTGGGCGTTGTCGATCAGCTCGATCTCGCCCCGGTCGGACATGATGTGGAAGGTGCCGTCCGACCGGTACTCCCGGACCACGGTGGTGCTGCCGTCGGCGTGGGTGTACCGCTCCTCGGCGTAGGCGTCCGTGGCGTGCTTGCTCGCCGCCACGGCGGCCTCGTCCCGCCACTCGAACCGGTACGGCGCCAGTGGCAGCCGCAGCTCGTAGGGGAAGCGCCCGGTCATCGCCGCTCCGTCGCCGCCGGCCCGTCCGGCGCTACGCGCCGACGCCGCGGTTGACCGGCATCGAGTAGGTCTCGTCCCGCATCCTGCGGTGCTGCTCGGGGTCCTCGCCCGCGCGCAGCCGGGCCGGCACGTCCATGCCGATCGTCTCCCAGTTCCGGTTGGCCTGCTGCTGCACCGAGGCGATGTGCTCGGGCAGCATGTGCCCGAACCGGCCCTGCATGGCCAGGTAGTCGGTGACCGGGCGCTGCACCGGAGGGTGGAAGTAGTGGTACTTGCGCTGCTCCGGGTCGTACTCCCAGACCGGGAACAGGCCCGCCTCCACCACCCGGCGGCCGATCTCCACCGTCATCGAGGTCTGGTACACCCAGCCCTTCTGGCAGGGGGTGAAGCAGTGCATGAACGCCGCGCCGTGGTGGTTGAGGCCCTTGCGGGTCTTGTTGATCAGGTCGACCGGGTAGCCGACCGTGGCGGTGGCCACGTAGCAGTGCGGGTGCCCCTCGGCCATCATCCTGGCCAGGTTCTTCGGCGGCCGCCGGGTCCCCTCGGGGTTGGCCTTGCCGAACGGGGTGAACGTGGTCATGCCGGCGTACGGGGTGGTGGGCGAGACCTGGATGCCGGTGTTGGCGTAGCACTCGTTGTCATAGCAGATGAACAGGGCGTCATGGTTGCGGTAGAGGGCGCCGGAGATCGAGCCGAGCCCGATGTCGGCCGCGCTGCCGTCACCCGCCATCACGATGATGTTCGGGTACGGCCCCGGGTGCCGGCCCTTGCGGATCAGCGCCTCGTAGCCGGCCGCCATGCCCGCGGTGAACGACCCGCCGCTGGCGATGGGCGTGTGCGCCCACGGCACCGTGTACGGCGTGCACAGGTAGGTCGAGTTCGCCACGTACATGCAGCCGGTCGGCCCGGCCACCACCGTGTCCCGGCCGGCCGCCTTGAGCACCCAGCGGTACTCGATCGCGGGGCCGCAGCCGGCGCAGGTCCGGTGGCCCGCCTGGTAGGGGTCCTCCTCGGGCGTGTCGGGCAGGTAGTGGCGGTCACGGCCGAGGCCGTCCTCGGCCGCGGCGCCGCGGCCCTCCTCGTCCAGCAGCGGGAGGTGCTGGCGGATGACTTCCCTGGCCATCGGTGGCTCCCTTGGGTGGGCGGTGGGGTAATGGGCTGGTCAGTCTTCGAATCCGACCCAGTGCGCGGGCTTCTCCACGGCGCCGCGCTCGACCGCCTGGGTGAGCTTGGCCGCCATCCACTCGAACTCGGCGGCCGGCACGGTCTCCCCGCCCAGCCCGGCCATGAACGAGGTGACCAGCGGGCGGTCCGGCGCGTGGTACAGCGCGGTGGTCACGTCCGGGGCGAGGATGCCGCCGTAGGTGGACCCGCCGAGGCCCAGGTTGGTCTCCACCACCCCGACGGCCCTGACGCCCCGCAGCGCGGCCCGCAGGTCCTCGCTGGGGAACGGCCGGACCCACATCAGCCTGGCCATCCCGATCTTGATCCCCCGCTCGCGCAGCAGCCCGATCGCCGCCCGGCAGGTGACCGAGTGCCCGCCGGAGATGACCAGGGCGACCTCCGCGTCGTCGAGCAGGTACTCCTCGACGAAGCCGGCGTAGTGCCGCCCGAACGCGCGGCCGAACTCGCTGGTCTTCTCCCGGATCACCGGGATCGCGTCCTCCATCGCCCGGGCACGCTCCAGTTGCAACGGCGGGCCCTGCGAGGGGTGGATCTGCGGGCCGTGGGACACCGGCCTGCGCGGGTCCAGCGGGAACGGCAGCCGGTACGGCGGCAGGTAGGCATCCACCTGCGCGGCGGACGGCATCTCCACCTCGCCCGCGATGTGCGACACGAAGTAGCCGTCCTGCACCACCATCTGCGGCAGCAGCACCCGGGGATCCTCGCCGGTCGCGTAGGCGATCAGCGTCTTGTCGAACACCTCCTGCGGTGTCGCCGCCCAGCCCATCAGCCAGCCCATGTCCCGGGTGCACAGCGCGTCGGTGTGCTCGGAGCCGAAGTCGCCCGGCGGGTCCAGGGTGCGGTCGGCGATCGCCATCTGGATCGGGATCCGGGCGCCGGAGATGATCGAGTACATCTCGTACGCGTACGTCACGCCGACGCCGGAGGAGCCGGTGAACGCCCGCGCCCCGCAGGACCCCGCGCCGAACGCCGCGGACAGCTGGGAGTGCTCCCCGTCGGCCACGAGGTACTCCGCGTCGAGGAGCCCGTCCGCGACGAACTGCGACAGGTTCATCATGATCGCGGTGTAGGGCCGGATCGGGTACGCGGTGATCACGTCCACGTTGGCGTACAGCGCGGCGTAGGCCGCCGCCGCGCACCCGTTCAGCCGCTTGCGGGTCCCGGCCAGGCCGGCCAGCATCGCGATCCCGTCCGGGGTCCTGCTGCCGGGGCCGTAGCCGGGGTCGCCGGCCCCTGGGCCCGCCAGGTGAACCGTGGTCATGAGCTCACCCCTCCGCTCCGCCCGCCGTCACCGCGCCCGGGGCGGCGCTCGCGCCCGGGGCGGCCGGGGCCGCGCGGGCGGCGTCGTACTCGGCGATCGTCTGCTCGATCAGTTGCCTGGTGAACGCCGACTGCTCGGCGTGCGCGCCCTCGTAGGGCGCGAACGCGGTCTGCATCCGGACCACGTCGCCGGGCTCGTCGAAGTCCAGTTCCGGCACCTTCTCCAGCGCGCCGGTCGGGCATTCCTGGACGCAGACCAGGCAGCCCTTGCAGTAGGTCGTCCGGATCGAGTAGTGCCCGTTCTCCCTTGTGTCCCGCAGCACGCTCACGTCCGGGCAGACGATGTAGCAGTTGTCACAGCCGTTGCAGACGCCGCAGCTCATGCACCGGTCGGACTCGGCCACCGCCTGCTCGCGGCTGTAGGCCAGGGTGACCTCCGCCGTCTGGCTGCGGCGGCGCTGTTCCGGCGGGGCCAGCGGCACCGGGATGCGCGGCGCGTGCCGGAAGTACGCGGGGTTCAGGCCCTGGTACGGCATGATCTCGGGTTCGGGGTCGGCCGCCAGCGCCTGGGCGGTGAGCACCCGGTCGATGTCGCGGGCGGCCCGCTTGCCGTCGCCGAGCGCGTCTACCACCATGGACGGCCCGCGCATCACGTCACCGCCGACGAACACGTTGCCCTCGACCCGGCCGTGCTCGTCCGCGGTGATCACGCCGCCATCGCTGAGGTGCGCGGGCAGCCACGCGAGCTGCTGGACCTGGCCGATCGCGATCATGATGGTGTCGCACGGGACCTCCCGCTCGGTGCCCGGCACCAGGTGCGGCACCACCGTCCCGCTCCCGTCCCTGGCCAGCCGGGCCTGGCACACTACCGCCCCGGTGACATGGCCCTTGGCGGCGTTGACCCGCACCACGGCGGTGTTCGCGGCCAGCACCACTCCCTCCTCCCGCGCCTGCGCCAGGTCCTCTGGAACGACGAGCAGTTCGGTCTCCGATTCCAGCGATACGATGATCGCCTCGCCGCCGCCGAGCCTGATCGCTGACCGGGCTGCGTCGGAAGCCGTATTGCCGCCCCCGACCACCAGCACCCGGCGCCCCACCGTGACCGGGCGGCCGAGCCCGGCCTCCCGCAGGAACTCCAGCGCGCCCACCACGCCGCGCGACCCGGCCCCGTCCACCGGGAGCCTGCGGCCTACGTCCTGGCCGAGCGCCAGGAACGCGGCCGGGTAGGCGCGCAGCTCCTCCCAGGAGATGTCCTCGCCGGCGCGGACCCCGCACCGGATGTCGATGCCGCCCAGCGAGGTCAGCTTGGCGATCTCGGCGTCGAGGATCTCCTCCGGCAGGTGCCAGTGCGGGATGCCGGCCCGCAGCATCCCGCCTGGTTTCTCCAGTGCCTCGAAGATCACCGACGGGTACCCGCGGCGCCGCAGATGATAGGCGCAGGCCAGGCCCGCCGGCCCGGATCCGACGATGGCCACGGTGGTGCCGTTCAGCTCCGGCAGGTCACCGGCGATCGGGTTCTCCGGCAGGGCGAGCCCGTAGTCGCCGAGGAACCGCTCGACGCTGCGGATCCCGATCGGCTCGTCGTGCTCGCCGCGGTTACAGGCCGTCTCGCACGGGTGGTAGCAGACCCGGCCGGTGACCGACGGCATCGGGTTGTCCGCGCAGATGGTCAGGTAGCCGTCGAGGAACCGGTCGTGCTTGACGAAGTCCAGGTACTTCTGGATCTGCTCGCCGGTCGGGCAGGCGTTGTTGCAGGGCGGCGTCTTGTCCCGGTAGACCGGCCGGTAGAACCGGAAGTTCCCGGTGGGGAACAGCCGCTGGCCTTCCTTTTCCGTCGGCGGGGGAGTGACGCCCGCGATGGGGAGCCGCAGGTGCGGTGGGATCCGGGTGCCGCGTACGGACATGGGAGCTCCTCGGCGTTGCGCGGGCGGTCAGCGGGCGGTGGCGGGCGCGGTCGCGCTCGTTCCGGGGCCCGCGGTCGTTCCGGGTGCCGCGGCCGGGCCGGATCCGGCGGCAGCGGTGAGGTCGATCACGGCGTGCCCGGCCGCCCCGCGCAGCATCGCGTCGCGATCGGCGACCACCGCGGCCACCGCGTCCACCGGCAGCACGCCCGTGGCGGCCACCAGCGCCCCGAGCAGCGGCGCGGCGACGCCCAAGCCAATTGCCAGCCGTTCCTCCGCGCCCTCGGTGGACATCCGGTCGAACGCCAGCTCGGACAGGTTGCGGACGAACATCCACGGGCTGTCGCCGCGCTGCTCGGCGAGCCCGACGGCATCGACCACCACGAACCTGGCGAGCCTGGCCCGCATCTGCTCGGGCAGGAACTTCAGCAGATATTCCGGGTCGCGCTTGGAGTTGATCACCAGGACGCCCGCCCGCTCGGGGGTGCCGCGGAGGAAGTCCACTGCCTTGATGATCGTCTCCTCGACCAGCACCACCCAGTCCGGGTGCGGGTTCTCGTACACGAACCGGTCCACGATCGGCGCGTCACCGAACCGCGCGTAGCGGCGGACCAGGCAGTTCGTCCGGTCCGGGTCGTCTATGTAGTCGCTGACGTTCTCGGCGTGATAGCCGAGCGATCGGGCGGCCGACGCGACGCAGGAGGAGACGTCACGCGCCTCCTTGTCCATGATGATTCCGCGGGACCACACCGTGAGTTCGTGGTACACAGGCCACTCCCCCAAGATTGTATACCGTCGGCAAGACACTGACATGCTAGACGCCTGAGCAGCGGCGTCAAGGGGCGCTCGGCTGGATCCGCCATGGCCGCGGGGTCGCTGACGGGGCCCGGGCGTGGGCGCAGTGGCCGTCATGGGGCCGTGGGCTCCGTACCTGGCGGCGACGGTGGCCGTGCAGACCCGAAGGGCCGGCGCGGACCTCCGGTCCGGTCACGAGGACTGCCGCTTCGCGGGGCGCGCGGGCGCCGGCCCGCCACGGCCGACGGCGGCCCGGCGGCCGGGCGCGGGCGGCCAGGCGCCGGGACGGGCCGCGCCGACCAGGTAGCGGGGCCTGCGCCGGTGCTCCATGATGGAGTGATTTCGGGGGTGACCGGAGCGGCCGGCGAGGTGCGACGAACTGGAGAGCGGAGCATGAGCGACGGTGGTTCGGAGCAATTCCGTGACCCCCGCTGGCCCACGGACCGCGATCCCCGCCGGGACCCCGGTGGTGACGGCGACCCCGGTCGTGACGGCCGCCCGGACCCCCGTCGTGACGGCCCCCCGGACCCCGGTCGTGACGGCCCCCCGGACCCCCGTCGTGACGGCCCCCCGGACCCCCGTCGTGACGGCCCCCCGGACCCCGGCCGTGACGGTCGCTGGGCCGGCGAGCCGGGCGAGTCGCGGCGCCGTGGGGAGGATGGCCTGCCGCGCCGGGACCCGCGTGCCGCGGGCGGCCCGCGACCTGGTGATCCGCGCCTGACAGGTTCCCCGCGTCCCGGCGGTGGCCCGCGACCTGCTGGTGACCCGCGCCTGACGGGTTCCCCGCGTCCCGGTGGTGACCCGCGCTCCGGTGGTGACCCGTGGGTGCGCCGTGACCCGCGCCCGGCCGCCAGTGGGCGGGACGGCGGCCCGGGAGTCGCGCGGGGACCTGGCGCCGGGTCCGGGCCGGTGCCTGCGCCTCGGTCCGGGGCGGGACCGGGCGCCGTGGCCGGCCGCGAACCGGAGACCAGGTTCGGCCCACGCCCCGGTGCCAGGTTCGGGCCGAGGCCCTTGCCGGACCGGCCGGCGCAGCTGGGAACCGGGCCGGGCACCGACAGTCGGCGGCCGGAGCGCGACCCGGGGACGGCCATGCCGCCCGGCGCGCCACGGGCGCCGTGGGGGGCCGGAGACGTCGCGCGCGGCGAGCCCGGCCGTGTCGACCTGCGCCGTGGGGACC
>Ga0335078_10001111_pt1 | contig 40823 bp, 45 predicted proteins | sample Lox_Sample_32_FD_206711 | JGI IMG/M metagenome (GOLD analysis project Ga0335078, IMG submission 206711) | Soil microbial communities from Loxahatchee National Wildlife Refuge, Florida, United States - Lox_Sample_3.2 | ecosystem: Environmental > Terrestrial > Soil > Wetlands | place: USA...
GCGAGTAAAGGGCCGAAGCAGAAGCCGCTCAGTACGCAGCGTGGGTAGGTCCATCTGCAGAATCTAACACGCCGCAGACTCTAGCCGACGGAGTGTGTCCCTTCGACTTAGTTCAGGGCCCGTTCCCCTGTCATCCTGAAGCAACGCGAAGGATCTATGTACCTGCGGCCGAGTTGCATATCACTCGGCGCCTAGATCGTTCCAAGATGGGATTCTGCACGACGATCAGTGCCATCTTCTTGGTCCGTAGCCCAGTCTTCGAGCGATGGCTCATGATGTAGACGAAGAATGAGCGCGCAAGTGGAATCCATGGGTCCTTCGCTTTGCTCAGGATGACAAGATGGAGGAGGCAGGTCTGTGACGAGTGAACAAACGCTGACTTAAATATTAGAATGAAGACAGAATTTTGTTACCACGCGGCGTAGCGATAGCGCCGCGGGCGTTCCGGCAGAAGCTTGATGAGCACGATGCCTGCCAGAAACCCTCCCACATGCGCCCAGACTGCCACTCCACCGGCGTTTTGGGTTTCGGAGATCGAAGTTGCAGCGCCCATCAAGAACTGTCCCACGAACCAGTAACCAAGCACCAGCCAGGCCGGCAGATAAAAGAAAAATATGGGAGGGAACCAGATCATCACGCGGGCTCGGGGATAGAGTACAAAATATCCGCCCATCACTCCGGCAATGGCTCCGCTGGCTCCAATGGCTGGCACGGTGGATCCGGCGTTGAGCAGAACGTGCGTCAACATGGCAGCAAACCCGCCGATAAAATAAAACAGCAAGTAGGAGAAGTGGCCGAGGTAGTCTTCCACGTTGTCGCCAAAGATCCAGAGAAACAGCATATTGAAGATGAGGTGCAGCCAGCCGGCGTGCAGGAACATCGAGGTCAGAGTCGTAAACAGGACCACAGGCAAGGTGAACCTGGGAGAGCCCGCTAAGGCCAGCTGGAAGTGGTGGGGAACTACTCCGAACTGGTATATCAGGTTATTCAGAGCTCGATGACTTTGTGCCCCAATCGACAATTCAAAGAGAAATACGAGCGAGTTCAGCGCGATAATGAAATAGTTTACGTAGGGCGTGCTGTAGCGCGGCGTGTCGTCGCGAAGGGGAATCATGGACTAGAAAATTAGCAATTTTGCAATTGAGTAATTTGGTAATTTGAGAACCCCTGATTAACTTACCAAATTACGCAATTACAAATTACCAGATTCTTCATGAATGGCGTTCTTATCATCGACAAGCCGGCCGGGATGACCTCGCATGACGTGGTCAACCGCGTGCGCCGTATTCTGGGGGAGCGTGCTGTCGGCCACCTGGGCACGCTCGATCCCATGGCCACGGGCCTGCTCCCGCTGGTCGTCGGAAGCTTTACGCGGCTGGCCCAATTCTACGTCGCTTCCGAGAAAACTTATGAGGGCGTGATCCGCTTCGGCTTTTCGACTGACACCTACGACGCCGAGGGTGCGCCCACCAGCCCGGCGCAAACCGTCAATTTGCAACTGGAGCAGCTGCAAGCCGTAGTGGACCGTTTTCGCGGGGCCATCGAGCAGACTCCGCCGCCTTTCTCCGCCAAGAAAATCCATGGCGTCCCCGCTTACAAGCTGGCACGGAAAAGCCAACCGGTGGAGCTCGCGCCCGTGCAGGTGGAAATCAAGCAGTTCGATATCGTGAACGCCGAGGGCGATCGCCTCAGCTTCCGCGCCCGCGTGAGCTCCGGCACCTACTTACGTTCGGTCGCCCATGACATGGGGCAGCAAATGGGCTGCGGAGCTCACTTACATTCCCTGCGCCGTACTGCCGTCGCCGAATTCGCGCTGGTGGATGCTCACCCCCTGGAGAACCTCGCCGGCACCCAGAATGAAGAGATGTTCGTTCATCCTCGTACCATTCTGCCGCAGTTTCCCAGCGTGAGCGCCAACGAAGACATGGCAGCCCGCATCCGCAGCGGGCGCAGCGTTAACCTGCCCGATTTCTCGAAGGCGCGGCAGGTCAAAGTGTTCTGCGGCCAAAGGGAACTGATCGCCATCGCCAGTCGCGTCGCCGGCACGCTGTTCCACGCCAAACTCGTCCTCGCGGCCGAGCCTGCCGTCGCACAGCGGACGAAGTAGGCAACTCCGTCCGGCCCGCAGAATTCATATTCCTTTAACATTCGCTTTTTCCAGATTCGCATCCAACGTCGCTGGGAGGCGCCCTATGTCGAAAACATCATGTACCCATCAGACTTTATTGCTGATCGCGCTCTTTACGATCCTCACGACGATGGCTTGCAACTCGGGATCGAAATCCCCGTCAGAAGTCGCGCAGAATTCCGATCAGGTGATTGGCGCCGGCAGCACTTTTGTCTATCCGGTGATGACACGCTGGATCAGTGATTTTCAAAATAGCCATCCCGGTGCGCAGATCAATTACCAGTCGATCGGCAGTGGTGGCGGAATTCAGCAGGTGAAAAAAGGTCTGGTCGATTTCGGCGCCTCCGACGCAGCGCTCGACGATGATGAGCTCAAGGAAATGCCTCCAGTGGTTCAGATTCCGGAGAGCGCCGGCCCGGTCTGCATTACTTACAACCTGCCCGAGCTGAAGACTCCGCTCCGGCTCAGCGCGGAGGCGCTAGCAGGAATTTACCTGGGAACCATTAAAACCTGGCGCGATCCTCAAATAAAGAAAGACAACCCCGGCACCGCGCTGCCCAACGATCAGATCATCGTGGCCCACCGTTCTGACGGCAGCGGCACGACCAACATCTTCACCACTTATCTGGCGAAAGTCAGCCCTGAGTGGCAAACCAAGGTTGGGAAGGGGATTTCCGTAAGCTGGCCGGCCGGACTGGGAGGCAAAGGCAGCGAGGGCGTTACCGGCGTCGTCAAACAGACACCCGGTGGAATCGGCTACGTCGAGCTGACTTATGCCAAGCAAAATAATCTGCCGGTGGCGCTGATCCGCAACCGCGCCGGGGAATGGATTGCGCCCACCGCGGCCGGCACGACTGCCGCAATCGAAGCATTCGCCAAAGAGTTGGCCCAGGACGTCCGCACCCCGATCGTAGATCCTCCAGCAGCAGCCAAGGACGCATACCCGATCGCCGGCCTCACTTTTCTCATCGTTCCCAAAGAGGCAAAGAATGCGGCGAAAGGTGAGGTCGTCAAGAACTTCGTGGAATATATCGTCACGCAAGGTCAGGACGCCGCCGAGAATTTGTCTTACGCCAAACTCTCTGCAGCTCTTCAACAGCAGGATCAGGCACTGCTCGGGCAGGTAGCCACGCAAAATAGTCAGGCGTCCACCAACATGCACCCGTAGGGCGCTCGATCTTCCCTCATCCTCAGCAAGCGGAGTCGCTGGCCAGCCGGCGACTCCGGACGAATGATTTGCGCATTTCCCGACGAAAACGCCCCCAAACACTGGCGCGAGTGAGAATTTTCCTGCCATCCATGAGCCATTTTGCCTTGGTTTTCCGTTGTTGTGAGTAGAGGGAGAATTGTGAATGTTTCGCGACCTTGGTCGATTGGGCCGAAAGGCTCTCGCTACGAACCTGAGGACGTGGGATAGTTCCGTCTCTTAATTCTTTCCTCGGGGCTTCGCTATGAAAACCTACCGAGCACTGACAATTGTCTTGAGTTTCATGACTCTAGGACCTGCGGTCCGGGCACAGACCTGCACTTCGCCCATTACCTCCTGGAGCGGCACATACACCTTGAGTGCGAGTGGCAGCGTGTCCTGTGCAGGGGGAACCTGCACGATTGACGAGTCCGCAGGGGCCGATGTAAACGCCAACTCAGCCTCGATAGGTTGCAGCCTGGCGCAATGGAGCGGCACCGATAACGTTACCACCGACGTCCTGAACAACAAAGCCGTGGATGATTGCGGTGACGGAACCGAGACAGTTGAGACCATCGTTGGAACTAGTGTGCAGAGCTTCACGTCGATGATTCTGATCCAACCCCAGCAGAAGACCTATCAGTATTTTCCGGTCCCGTTCATGAATTGGCACCAAGAGATCGACTATTGCAATGGAGGTACCTTCAACCAAGACGGAGCGAATGGCAACTTGTTTCCGCCAACTGAGTTTCCGCTGACCTTTCCCCTGCCGGATACCGTGCAGAAGCTAACGGCCAACCCGCCTCCCTTTGAAGACTTCGTCTTGATCGAGGGAGCCATGGCGCCCTGGACGTTCTCCTTTGAGCTTAAGCCAGACATCAAGGACCCCGATAGTTGTGTGGTGAAATTCGGATCGAGCATCGGGTGCCAGAATCAGACCCTGGGTGAGGATGTGCCCATCGTGGGGACGGGATTCAATCTTCACTATGACGGAGGCCGTTCTTCTGGCTCCGGCGGCAACAGCGTGGCCAACACGGATGCCCTCATGATCGGCGGCTGGACGCTGAGCGTCCACCACGCTTACGATCTCGGTTCCAATACGCTTTTCTTAGGTGACGGCACCCAGCGCAACGGTTATCAGCTGGGAACCCCGGTCAGCTTTGGCGGCAATACCCTGATCACCTCGGACGACGGAAGTGAAGTTTATGCGTTTTCCTCTGCAGGACAGCATCTGCAGACGCTGCGTCCTCTGACTGGAGCGATTGAGTATCAGTTTGGCTATGATACCGCTGGAAATTTGGTCACCGTCAGCGATGGCAGCGGCAATGTCACGACCATCAAACGCGACGGCGCCGAGCATGCGACCTCTATCGTCTCGCCTTTTGGACAGACAACCAAGTTCAGCCACGACAGCCATGGTTTCTTGAGCAAGATCACCGATCCGTTGGGGAAATCTGAGAGCTTTACCAACACCAACCTGGGCTTGATCACTTCCCGCACTGACGCCAACGGGAATATCTACAACTACACTTACGACGCCACCGGCAGAGTGATCAAGGATGCCGATCCAGTCGGCGGTTTCACTGGCCTTACCCGCACCGACGCCACCTCAGGTGCCGGGCAGACGGTGGACCAGACAACCGCCATGGGCCGAACCACGAGCTTTCAAGCCGCCTTTCAGGCACCTTGGGTACAAGACGGAACCTCGCCTTTTTCCGAGCAACGGACCAACGTCTGGCCTGACGGCCTGCAGGCAACCGCCACTAAGGGCCAGCAAGGCAATCAGCGTACCGAGGCCTACACCTTGCCGGACGGCACCTCGTACAGCGAAACCCTGGGACCTGATCCAGTCTGGGGAATCCAGGTGCCCATCGCAACCAGCGAGACCCTGACCAAGGGCAGTCTCACCATGAACGCGACCACCAGCCGCACCACCACGCTGGGCACAACCGGGAACCCCTTCACGGTGACTGCGCAAACGGATACCGAGACAGTTAACGGCCGCGTCTATACCTTCAGCTTTAACGGCTCCAATCGCACTTACGTGAATGGCACTCCAGTGGGCCGAACTCTGAGCTTTGCCCTCGATTCGCTGGAACGCGTGGCCAGCACGCAGTGGGGAACATTAGCACCTGCGAATTTCGTCTATGACGCCCGCGGCCGCCTAAGTTCGTCCACTCAAGGCTCGCGCAAGACCGTATTCAGCTATAACTCCAAGGGTTTCATGGCCAGTGTTACCGACCCACTGAAACAAAAGACCGGCTTCAGCTACGATGCCGATGGGCGCCTCTCGACCACAACCCTTCCCGATGGCCGCGTCATCAGCTACGGCTATGACGCCAACGGAAATCTCACCGCCGTAACTCCGCCTGGCAAGCCACAACATGACCTGGCTTACACTGTCGTGGACCTGCTTGAGTCCTATACGCCACCCGGGGTGTTGGGAACCGGACCAACTACCTATGCTTACGATTTGGATCGAAACCTCACTTCAGTGACGCGCCCTGACAGCCAGACCATCGATTACGGCTACGACGACGCCGGTCGGTTAAGCTCCATCACGGCTCCCTCCTTGACCGAGAGCTACACCTACGACTCCAACACCGGCAACCCCTCAACCGCGGGCAGAGGCAGTGAACACATCACCTACAGCTACAACGGTCCCCTGCCCACCAAGACAACCTGGAAGGGCACCGTGGCCGGCAGTGTGAGCCGGAGCTATGACAACAACTTCTGGGTCAAGTCGCGGAGCGTCAGCGGCGGACTGAGCCTCACTCTGCAGCGAGACAATGACGGGCTGCTGACCAAAGCTGGAGCTCTGACCATCAAACGCAGCGCCAGTACGGGGCTGGTCACCGGCACAACGCTGGGAGTGGCCACCGACACGCGCACCTATAACTCGTTTGGCGAACTCAACGGATACACGGCTGCGGTCAACGGCGGAACGATCTACAAAGTGACATATACGCGCGACGCCGATGGGAGAGTCTCGGCCAAGACCGAAATCCTCGGCGCCACAACCAATACCTATTCGTATTCCTACGATTCCGCGGGACGCCTGACGGTCGCTACGAAAAACATCTCCACTGACAGCTACACCTATGACAGCAATTCCAACCGTCTCAGTGCCGCCACTGCTACCGGCACTGCGAACGGTACCTACGATGCCCAGGACCGGCTCCTCACCTACGGCAATGCATCGTTCACCTACACCGCCAACGGCGATCTTGCGAGTCAGAAAGTTGGCAGCCAGAAGACCTTGTACAAGTATGACGTGCTGGGCAACCTCACTTCGGTTACGCTGCCCAGCGGGACCAAAATCACGTACGTCGTCGATGCCCACAATCGCCGCGTGGGGAAAAATGTGAATGGCGTTCTTGCCACCGGATTCCTCTACGACGCAGACCAGATCGTGGCCCAGTTGAACGGCGGCAACCAGCTGGTGAGTCAATTCGTCTACGCGACCGGCTCGGCCGCTCCGGATTACATGATCAGCGGGGGCGTAACCTATCGCATCTTCTCCGACGAGCTGGGGAGCCCGGTGCTGGTGGTGAACAGCTCGACCGGCGCCATCGCCGAGCAGATCGTCTACGACGAGTTCGGCAACGTGCTCAGCGATAGCAAGCCGGGATTTCAACCCTTCGGTTTCGCCGGCGGTTTGTACGATCAGGACACCAAGCTGCTGCGCTTTGGCGCCCGTGATTACAATCCCAGCGTGGGCCGCTGGACTGCCAAAGACCCCATCCTGTTCACGGCTGGCGATCCCAACCTCTACGGCTACGTGCTCAGTGATCCCGTCAACCTCACAGATTCGACCGGCTTGCAGGCCGATTGTCCCTGCCTGGAGAAGCCCAAGGAGAGCTGGGTGAAACAAGCCACCGAGAAGGTTGCTCCCCATACTCCCGATCCGAAAGTTTCGCCGCCGCCTCCTCCTCCCGACGATAGCAATCCTTATACGAAGAACCAGTCGTCCAAAGTGAGCGTTAGTCCACCGTCGGTATCGGTCGGCGGAGGCCTCACTGCGGGGGTAGGACTCGGCACGGTGAATGTATCAGGACAATTCAAAAGCCTGGGAGGAACGAAGGGAGAAGTGAAGCTCGAATACAACGTCAAAGAAAACTCAGTGACCTGCAGCGGAACGTTCTAGTCCCGCCGCTCAGAATTGTCGTTTTGACGAGGCGGGTGCTCCGCCAAGCCGCTTTGTCGTTGGGGCACGGTGGAGTCACGACCCCCACGGATTGAGCACGCTCTTCACTCCCGCGAAATCATCCACGTTGCGAGTGACCAGCGTCAGCCGATGCACTTCAGCCGTCGCGGCCAGAAATGCGTCCATGACTCCCATCGGCCTGCCCGCAGCCTCGCTGCGGGATACGGTTCGGCCCCAGGCATCGGCTACCTGGGCATCCAGCGGCAAAACCCTGCCTTCGAAGCGCACCGGCAACTCATGGCTCAGCCATTCTTCCAAGCGGCGCCGGCGCTTGCCCGCGAGCAGGCGTTCCACGCCATAACGCAATTCTGCCAAAGAAATCACGCTGAGGAATACGCGGTCCTCGTCGGCCGCCTCCATCCAGCGGATGAGCCCGGCGTCGGGGCGTGGCTTCACCCACTCTGAAACCGCATTGGTATCGAGCAGAAAACTCATAGATCCAACCTGCGCGGCCGTTCTTTGCTGCGGCGAAGCTTTACCCCTGACCCACGCAGCGGGGAGGCGGCGAAAAACTCCGCCAGATTGCCGGCGCGATGGGTCTTGAGCTCCCATTCTTCTGCGGCCACGATGACCGCGGCCATGCGCCCTTTGCGCGTGATCGTCTGCGGTCCCTCGGAGCGAGCGCGGTCAAGGACTTCGCTGAATTTCGCTTTCGCTTCGGCCACCGTCCAGTTTTGTGTTCCCATAAGATGGTCCAGATAGTCATTATAGTCATTTGAAGCGATAAAACAAAGAACCTGGGGGTGGCGGGGTGCAGAGGTCCTTCGCGACGCGAAGGATGACAAAGGGCATTTGTTCACTCGTCACATACAAGATCCCAGTACCTTGTCATCCCGAGCGGAGCGAAGAACCTCTGTATTCCGCCACGGCCCCATTCTCGCCTGCGTTATACTTGAGCCAGGATGGCGGGTGATTCCACAAAGACGTTTTATCTGGAAACCTTTGGGTGCCAGATGAATGCGCATGACTCGGAAAAGGTGGTTGGCACGCTGGTGGCCGAGGGCTACCGCCAGGTTCCCACCGTTGAGGAAGCCGGGCTGATCCTCTACAACACCTGTTCCATACGCGACAAAGCTGAGCAGAAGGTCTTTCACCGCCTAGCGGATTACAAGAAGCTGCAGGCCCAGGGCAAGAAGTTCGGGGTGCTGGGCTGCGTGGCGCAGCAAGAAGGCGAGAAAATTTTCGAGCGCGCGCCGCATGTGTCGATGGTGTGCGGGTCGGCTTCCTACCGTAATCTGCCGGCGATGCTGGTGCAAATCGAGGCAGGGAAGCGGATCACCGGTCTCGACGACCGCGAAACCGACGAATGTTTTGAGACCGAATTCACCGCCCGCACCAACCCGCATCGCGGCTACATCACCATCATTGAAGGCTGTGACAAGTTTTGCGCGTATTGCGTGGTGCCCTTTACCCGCGGTAAAGAACGCAGCCGGACCTCGGATTCAGTCCTGGCCGAAGCCCTCCAGATGTCTGATCTCGGCTACAGCGAGATTCAGCTGCTTGGCCAGAACGTCAACTCTTATAAAGACCCGGCAGGGAAGCGGACGTTCGCCGAATTGCTGGCGGCTGTGGGCGAGGTTCCGGGGGTCCGGCGGGTGCGCTTTACCACTTCTCATCCCAGGGATTTTGGCCGTGACATCATCGAGGCTATCGACGCCGTGCCCACGCTCTGCGACCACGTCCATCTCCCGGTGCAGAGCGGCTCGACCCGCGTGCTCGACGCCATGCAGCGCCTCTACACCCGGGACCAGTATCTCGAGCGCATCTCCTGGATGAAAGCGGCGCGGCGCGAGATCAGCATCACCAGCGACGTCATCGTCGGTTTTCCGGGTGAGACGGAAGCCGAGTTTGAAGAGACACTGTCGTTGCTCGACGAAGTGCAATACGACGGCATCTTCGGCTTCAAGTATTCGCCCCGGCCAAACACGCCCGCACGGGCCATGGACGACGCCATCGCGGATGCCGAAAAATCCCGCCGTCTGGCAGTGTTAAATGAGAAGCAGCGCGAAATCCAAAGGAAACGCAACCAGAATCAGGTTGGGAGAAACCTTGAAGTAATGGTTGAAGGGAAGAACGAAGCCCGCAAGCAATGGATCGGCCGCACGACTCAGAACAAAACCTTGAACTTTACCGCCGGAACCGCGCCCGCCGTCGGCAGCTACGTAAATGTGGTTACTACGGGGTGCTTTCCCAACAGCCTCATCGGAGAAATGGTGGTATAAGAACCGAAGCGAGTCTGGGAGTTCACCATGGAAGTCGAAATGAAAATCCGCGGCCTGATGATGGATCCGGTGACGAATATGCCGATTGTGATCCTGAAGGACTCGGGCAGTGACAGCGTGCTGCCCATCTGGGTGGGCATTTACGAGGCCAATGCGATTGCGCTGGAAATTGAAAAGGTCAGCACGCCGCGGCCGATGACGCACGACCTGATCAAGAATGTGCTGACCGGGCTGGACACGCAGGTGCACAAGGTGGTGGTGACGGAGCTGAGGGAAGACACGTTTTATGCGGTGATCTGGCTGGAGCGCGACGGGCACATTATCAGCATCGATTCACGGCCGTCGGATGCGCTGGCGTTAGCGCTGCGGGTGGATTGTCCCATCTTTGTGGAGGATGAAGTCCTGAAGAACTCCAAGCAGCAGGCCAACGGCGACCGGGTGACGAACGAGGAGCTGCGCAAACTGCTGGAAGGGCTGAATGACGAGGATCTGGGACGATACAAGATGTAGATGGATTGAGTAATTTCGTAATTGGGTAGTTTGGCAATTTTCAAGCCTCAAATGGATCCCGCCGCCCAGCTGCAGAAAATCTACCTGGCGGGATTTGAACTCAAGACATTTGACCGTTTTCCCAAGTGCGTGGGAGTAGTGCGGAATCGCTGCATGGCGCTGCTGGTGCCGTCGCCCGATGGCTTGCAGATGTTGGGAACTCCGGGCTGGGAGATCGGGGAAGTCATGGGCGTGCTGACGGAAGTCGAAGGGCGACAAGTTTTTCAGGCGAAACAGGAGATCGTCGAGGCCACTGCGGAGAGGCTGGAGGAGTTGCGGAGGTTTCGGGAGGAGCTGGCCGGACTCTTGCAGCATCATAATGAATGAAATGCATCACTCTGTAATATTGACATCAATTATAGATGTATGACATCATTCTGGCATGAGGACGACGATTAGCCTCGATGATGATGTATTTCCTCTGGTTAAGCGTTATGCCGAAGCCCGGGCCTTGGGGTTAGGAAAGGCGGTTTCGGAGCTGGTGCGGAAGGGCTTGAGGGCTCCGCTCCCGACCCGAATGGAGAACGGAATTCTAGTGTTCGACGTGCCTCCGGACAACCCGCCCATCACTTCGGAGCGGGTCAAGGAACTCGAATCTGAACCAGAATGAGCACCTTTCTGCTCGACGTCAACGTCTTGATTGCCCTCGGATGGGGCGGTCACCCGGAACACGATCGGGTGCTGCGCTGGTTTACACGATATGGAGCACGGGGTTGGGCGACTTGTCCGATTACCCAGACCGCATTCGTGAGGATTGTATCCAATCCCGTATTCTCAGCGCACGCTGCCTCGCCCCGCGAGGCTTTGCGACTGCTGAGCGCTAATCTCTGCCACCCCAGACACCAATTCTGGCCCGATGTTTCACTAGAGGAATCCGTGAGCCGGTTCACAGACCGTCTGGTCGGCCACCAGCAGATCACCGACGCGTATCTGCTGGGATTGACCGTGCACAAGAAGGGAAAGCTGGCGACACTGGATCGCGGAATCCTGGATCTGTTGCCGGCGGGAAGTCCTTACCGCGCAAGCGTGGAGCTGATCGAGACGTAAATTCAGGGTAAGAAGCAAGCTCGCTTCGCTGAGTCCTCGTAGTTTACATAATACCTGTTATCGGACATTATAAATACAGTCGAGCTGGAGGCCCTGCTTCGGCTCAGTCGCGCCTCTTCAGCGCCCTCAGAAGCACCCGGTGCCGAGCGCCGCAGCGGCAGCAGTGCCCTTGCTCAAACAATCGCTCGATAAGAACTCTACTTGGGTTTGCGCTGCATGGGGCGAGGACGCCCGCGCCTACGTTACTCGCCGGGGCGGGTCGATTGGGCGGTCTGGGTCGGGGTGGTTTCGTGGTTGCGAGCTTCGTCATCCCATACCTTGATGACGAAGTTCACGGTGATGCGGGCCTGGGTTTCGACCGGCTTGCCGTTCTGCAAGTAGGGCTTGAAGCGCCACTGCATGGCGGCTTCGCGCGCGGCGGATGACAGGATCGCGGGGCCGCTGATGACGCGAAGCTGCTGGATCATGCCGTCAACCCCGATCATGGCTTGCAAGAGCACCGAACCCTGAACCCTCATCTGACCCGCCAGCGAAGGATAGGACGGCAGCGCCGGCGAACTCTTCTCGGCCTGGATCTCGGTTCGCTGCACCGCGTTGTTGACCGGGGCCAGTTCCCTTGCGGTCGCCTCTTCGTCCATATCGACTTTTACCGGGTTCGCCTGTGCCTGAACCTTCTGGTGGGTGCGGTCGTTTACCACTTCGACTTCGAGCGGCGGTAACACCGCCCGATCGCTAGCCACGATGGAGGCTCCGGCGGCGGGCGCAGAGCTGTGAGCGGCCGTTTCATGCTTCTTGGTTGAAGCAGTGGAAACCGGAGTCGACGGAACGTTCACCTGGGCTTGGCTTGGATTCGACTGCACCGGCGCGCCGGTTGTAATGGGCGACTCATCTGCAACCGCGGATTCGTCACTCCCGAACCAGAACGAGGAATCCTTCACCAGCATGACGACCAGCGCGGTCAAGAGAATGGCCAGCGCGAGCAACATACGGCGGCGGTACTGAACGACCTCCGCCCCTTTTGGTCCTCGTTGTTGTGTCGATTGCAGCATGACGGCTCGGGATTGATTTTCGGTGCGCTAACAAGATGAGGCCGGGAGCTTTTTCAGACAATGGCACAGCGGTGGGCAGGGGTGGCACGAGAGGGCCATAGGGCGTTTTTTGCCCAAGGGTGGTACAGTTTCGGACCTGCGCGGCACGCTAGTGGTAGCGCCTTGCCGTGATCCTTGGAGGCAAGCATGCGAGCATCCATGTTTTATCGAATCGCTGCTGTTCTGCTGTTGCTCTTCGCGATAGGACACACGCTCGGATTTCGCCAGTCTGATCCCACATGGGGAGTCGATGCTCTGCTTCGCTCAATGCGGTCCAGTCACTTTGATGTGCAAGGGTTCAACCGCACCTATTGGGACCTCTTTCTGGCGGCCGGATTCTCGGTCGGCGTCTTTTATCTATTCGCTGCGATATTGGCATGGCAGCTAGGTGGCCTTGCCGCACCGACTTTGAGGCTGATGCGCAGTACTGCGTGGGCGTTCGCCCTTTGCTTTGCCGCCATCACAGTTGTGAGCTGCAGATATCTCTTTATCCTACCCATCGCTTTCTCGATCCTGATCACATTATGTTTGACCGCGGCGGCATGGCTTTCGGCGAAGCAAAGCTCATAGGCGCGACTCGCTCCGTGCAGATGGCAGGGTTACGTGGAAACAGGCGGACGGGTATCGATGGTGACAGCCTGTTCCACGAAAGCCCTCATCCAGCCGAGGACGCGGACCCATCCTTGGCCATGGTCGGCGGCGCCTTTGGTGGACGGATCGAATCCATCATGATGAATCTTTACCAGAGTGCCGGTGCCCACTCTTTGTGGGCCGTGGTGTTGCAAGCCGTGAACCGGCTGGGCTTCGAGGTCCCAGCGAACCACGGTTTTCCTGCCGCCGTCGTAGCTGGAGATCCAGGTGTGGACCAGGCGGCGCGGCGGATCGACCTCCAGATACTCACCCTCCACCTGAAACCTGGCACCGTCGGCGGTGACCCCGACACTCAGCCATTTGCCGCCGGGACGAATCTCGCCCTTCCATTCGACGATACGATAGCGTCCATTTTGCCCCCACCACTGCGACGCTTGAGCGGGATCGGTGATGGCCTGGAAAACGCGCTCCGGCGGGGCGGCAATGAAAATCTCGGCAAAAACTGCGTCTTGCGCCGGGGTTACGGTTGCGGTTGCCATGGGTATAGCGCTCCTTAAAAGCAGGTCTCTCGAGTTCGTCCGGGTTTCGCGAGCGAAGCCCGGACGCCGATCGAGAAGACAAGTTAGCGGGACAACTGTTCCACAAATTTCTTGAGGCTTTCGACCACTCCCGGCCAGCCGCCGCTGTAGTCTTTGCGCGAAAGCGGCAGCCTGGTGAGGCCGCTGTGCGTGACTTTAACCGTGGTTCCCCTGGGGCTCGGAGTCAGCTCCCAGCGGACGACGGTGCGCTCGGCGGTGTCCTCATGCCAGTTGGCGAACCAGGTGTAGGACAAAACGCGTGGAGGATCGAACTCGAGGACCTCGCCATCGCAATGAAACTTGCTGACGCCGTTCACATTCAGCTTGCCCTGCTTGGTCATGTAGCGCCAGCGGCCGCCGGGGCGCGCATCCATGGCGAAGGACTCGATCTGACATTCTCCGCCGGTCCACCATTGCATCACCTGCTGAGGATCGATGAGCGCCTGAAAGACGCGGGCGGGCGGTGCGGCGATCTCGATTTCCGAGACCACCGCATCCTGGTTTTGAGTGATTACCGCAGTTGCCATGACGTTTCTCCTTTTTCAGCAAAGACGTTTAACCCGAGTACGCGAAGTAAATTCGAGAGCGCCGCGCCGGTCACTTGGCACGTTGCAGATCGAAGACTTCGTGATGGTGCATGGTCCCGTCCTTGGCGAGGAAGTCCCATTCTTCGGTGTGATGATTGTCGTCCAGCATGGTGAGCACAAGGCGCTGCATGTGTCCGGGTTGAGAGGCGAGTACGTTGGTGGCGTCGACGAAGTCGAAGGTGATGATTTTGCCGTCGGGCGAGACGGTAGCGGCCATGCGCGGCTGATTGCCGACCGCGCAATAGTGGGTCATGAGCAGGCGATCGCCGTCCAAATAGAACATGGAGACCATGTCTTCCTGACCGTGAATCTGACTCATGAGGGCCGACCCCCCCGAGGTCACGGTGTTCGAAACCTGGATGGGACGCCCGTCGGAAGATTTACCGGTCCAGGAACCCTGGATCGACTTGAGCTTCTCGAAAGCACTTTGGGCGTCGCTGGCGGCGAAAGCGGCGGTAGTGAGCAATACAAGAGTGACAGCAAAAACGGCGCGAAGCGATTTCATCGGTGATTTCTCCTTGATTTGGAATCAACTGGGTTGCCGGTTGAAGTCGCCGACAACTCTTGGGCGTACTCGGTTTCGACGAAGGCCTTGAGGTTCGCGAGACTGCTGCTCCAGAAGGCGCGGTATTGTTCGAGCCAGGTATCGACCGCTTTGAGAGGCACCGGATTCAGGTGATAGACGCGATGGCGGCCCTCACGGTGCTCCTCGACGAGATGGGCGCGGCGCAGCAGGGCAAGGTGCTTGGAAATGGCCGGGCGCGAGATGGGGAAGGCCTGCGCGATGCGGCCGGCGGGCTGGCTTCCCTGGCGCAGGAGGTCGAGAACGGCGCGGCGGGTGGGATCGGCCAGCGCGTCAAATGTGGTCTCCGGAGAATATGTAACCGAACGGTGACGCATAATGTGTAACTATACGGTTACGCATTACGCTTGTCAAGGGGAGAGCGCGATAAATTTTCTGTGCTTACCTGTGCCATGATGTAAGCCATGGCGACTCAGATCACTACGGTAAGCACAAAGGGTCAGTTCGTCATTCCCTCCGAGATGAGGGCTTCCCTGGGCATCAAGCCGGGCACGCGGATTTCCGTCACCCAGGATGGTTCGCGAATTGTTCTGCAGCCGGTCTCAGAAGAACTGGTCGACCATACCCGTGGGCTTTTTTCGGGCAAGCCGTCTCTCTCGGAAGAGCTCAAGCGCGAGCGGCGGCGAAAGGACAAATGGTAACCTACGTCCTCGATGCCAGCGCCATTCTGCGCTATCTCGATGACGAAGCCGGGGCGGCGCGGGTTTCAGAAATCATCAAATCGCATCTGGCGGAAAAGTGCGAAGTCATGATTTCGGCCCTGCATTGGGGCGAGATTGCCGGAGTCACGTGCAAGGTTCACGGCCGGCGGGCGATGGATCTGGTGCTTGACCGGCTGAGTGCGTTTGGCTTCCGCGTCGTTCCGGCCGATGCCAACCGGGCGGTCCGCGCCTCGTTGGTCAAGCTTAAGCGAGATATTCCCTATGCAGATGCTTTTGGGATCGAGGCAGCGGAAGGAAATGATCGCGTCTTTGTGACCGCGGACTTCGCTTTCAAACCGGCCAGCCGCGACGTGACGATTGAATTTCTGCCCGCGAAATAGGACGTCCAGCCCTAGGCTCCATTCCCTACCAGATCCAGGAAGGCGCGGTGAACCCGCGTGTCGTCGCTTAGTTCGGGGTGGAAGGTTGCGGCCATGACTCTTCCCTGCCGGACAGCGACCGGGTCTTCGTTCCTGCCTTCGGTGGCGAGGACTTCGACGGCGGGGCCGACGCGCTCGATTTTGGGAGCGCGGATGAAAACCATCTCGATTGGAGAGCCGTTAAGTCTACCTTCGCGGATGGAACTGTCGAGCTGTCGGCCGTAGGCGTTGCGGCGGATGCGAATGTCGAGGACTCCCAGGCCGGCCTGGTGCGGGTTCTCCACTTCATTTGCCAGGAGAATTGCGCCGGCGCAGGTGCCGAAGGTCGGCTTCACGCGAACGAACTGCTTGAGCTTTTCGAATCCGGCTTCGCCCAGGAGCTTTAGAAAAGTCGAAGACTCGCCACCGGGGATGACCAGGCCGTCGATGGCGTCGAGTTGGTCGGGTTTTCTGACAAGCACAACTTTCGCGCCGAGTTCTTCGAGCCGTTTGCGGTGCGCGTCGAAATCGCCTTGCAGAGCTAGAACGCCGATGGTCATGGTACCGTCACCCGGTGTGTTACGATGTGTTCATGGCGAACACACGCAGTACTACGCTTAGCATCCGCCTGAATCCAGAGATCAAGAAACGGCTGGCGCGGCTGGCTAAAACTTCCGGCCGCAGCTCGAATTTCCTGATTTCCGATGCGGTCGAATCGTACGTGGCCGACCAGGAGCGGATGCTGGCGGAACTTCGGCAGGCCGACCGGCAGGTGAAATCGGGCCACTACATCCGCCGCGAGGACATGAAGGCCTGGCTGCTCTCCTGGGGCACCGAGCACGAACTGCCCCCGCCGAAGTGCGCCTGCGGCAAGAGCCACGACGGCGACGAACTGGGCCGCTAGAGATGGAGATCGTCTGGTCGGTGCTGGCTCGCTCCAGGCTGCAGGAGATTCGAGCCTTCGTTGCCCGGGACAAACCTGAGGCCGCCGCCCGTTTAGCCACGCGCATTGTTGCCGTTGTGGAGAATCTGCGTGAACATCCCTACCTCGGACGAGTCGGTGCGGAACCGGGAATCCGCGAGTTGGTGATTGGGGGCACGCCATACATTGTTCTCTACCGTGTGCAAGCTGGCCGGGTGGTCATCAGCACAATCTGGCACGGAGCGCAGCAACGCGTCGAACCGGAATGATGGGGTCCGCCCCGTGCTTCGAGGCGGCCCTACGGTATATCGATCGCTCCACTTCGCTGCGCAATCTAAAAATAGTTCTCAGCGCAGACCCCGATGTGCTGGGGCCAGGTTAAGGTCGCAGCACTTTGGCGGCTAGTCAGCACGACGCCCTGCCCGCGGACTCGACTTGGTATTGGTCGATGTTCCGACAAAAAGCGAGTCCCAAATCGGTGAGACGCCCATTCTGAAGATTCACCCTCAGGTCTTGATCGAAACGGGGAGAGATGAGCCCTTTATCGACCAAGACACGCTCGTGCTGCTCGACCAACGCGGTCAGACCGTGGCCAAGAACGTTCGCAACCTTTGCGAGCCAGTTGCGGGCCGTGTCAGGCCCTCCTTGGACATCACGCGCGGCCCGGAGGAGCAAGAGATCGCCGGAAGATAGCGACTTGGCAATCCCGAATAATTGGTACGCCAGTATGCTGTGTCCATCCGTTGTGTCGATCCGGTTCGCGGCGAGGAACATGGCCTTCATCGCCTTAAGACGCTCCGCGTCAACCGGGTTAGAGTCGATTTCTTTGAGAAGGTCAGCCCAAGTTTGGTAACCCGATGGTCTGCCGGAAAAATCCTCCGGAATCCTCCCAGCCTTTCTCCACGCAGAGACTTCCCGCGAAAGGTCAGTAAAGGCCTCTATCGCCATCGCAGTGAAAGCCACCTTCGGACCTGCTAGGACATACCGGGACACCCCAGATTGAAGAAGTGCAGTGACGTAGGCTAATCCCTCCGACCGGGTCCCGGACAATATCCGCTCGATCACGCTTGGGTTTTCGAGATGTATAACATCCGCGTAGTCCCTGGGTGCCAAGACGTAGCTCTGAGAGGATTCAGAAGGCTTGTCAGAGCTGTTCTTGTCCATACTCCTTTACCAACCTCTGGTTTGCAGCATGTGGGCTTCGTCGAGCCCTGACACGGCCAGGCCTTTCATCGCGCCGGTGAGATTCTCGCTGACTTCAAGTAATACTTTAGGGTCTTGATAGTGGGTCGCGGCCTGGACGATGGCTCGGGCGCGCTTCTCGGCTTCTTCGGGGTCGGCAAAGGTGGTCGAATCTTTCATGAAGATGCCGGAGCCTACGAATACCGCCTCCGCACCCAATTGCATCACTAAGGATGCGTCTGCTGGCGTTGCGATTCCACCGGCTGAGAAGTTCGGTACTGGCAGCTTCCCTTCTTTGGCGACCAACTTGATTAGTTCGTACGGTGCCTGGTGTTCTTTGGCTTTGGCGTAGAGTTCTTCTTCGCCGAGAACGGTAAGAATCTTCATCTCCTGCACAATCTGGCGGATGTGCTTCACCGCGTGGACTACGTCGCCGGTGCCGGCTTCGCCTTTGGTGCGGATCATGGCCGCGCCTTCGGCGATGCGGCGCAGGGCTTCGCCCAGGTTGCGCGCGCCGCAGACGAAAGGGACGGTGAAGGCGTGCTTGTCCACGTGATGGGCCTCGTCGGCCGGGGTTAGGACTTCGGATTCGTCAATGTAGTCGACGCCGAGTTCTTGCAGAATTTGCGCTTCCGCAAAATGTCCGATGCGGCATTTGGCCATCACCGGGATGGAGACGGCGGCCATGATTTCGCGAATCTTTTTGGGCGAGGCCATGCGGGCCACGCCGCCCTCGGCGCGGATCTGGGCGGGAACGCGCTCCAGCGCCATCACGGAGACAGCGCCGGCTTTTTCGGCAATCACGGCTTGCTCGGCGTTGGTGACATCCATAATGACGCCGCCTTTGAGCATTTCGGCGAGGCCGGTCTTGAGGCGAAGGCTGGTGGAGTTGCCGTTGTGTTGGGACATGGGTTCTCTCCTGGATCGAATTTAGAATAGGCGTAGAATGGTAAGTTAGGAATGGCCATTTTAACGTATTGGATACATACCATTATTCAGGAGTCTTTCGTGGTGGAAGGCACACAAGGTCCCTCCACTCCGCTTCGCTCCGGTCGGGATGACAAACATCGTGGTGGTGCTGCGGGGGCGGTGACGCCCGCGCCTACATTGAGATCATGGCCAAGAAATCGAGCACGTTGACGTTGAATTTGCGCGAGCCGAGAGCCGGGGTACCGCTCTATCGCTGGCTGTATGACGAGCTGCGGGCGGCGATTTTGTCCGGGCATTTGCGGCCCGGGGCACGGCTTCCGGCGACCCGGGACTTGGCGGCGCAGTACGGGCTCTCTCGTCCGACGATTGTCACGGCGTTTGAACAGTTACAGTCCGAAGGATATGTGGAAGGCAAGGTCGGAGCCGGGACTTACGTCAGCCAGACGTTGCCGGATGAACTGTTGCAGGCACCAATGACGCAGCCGTTCGCCAACAAGCGGCGGCGGGGGATTCCGCTTTCCGATTATGCGCGGCGGTTGCGGCCATTCGCGGCGGCGGAGGCGCGTCCGGTGCGGGCTTTTCGGGCGACACAACCGGCGCTGGATGCGTTTCCAACCGATCTGTGGGCGCAGGTGGCGGCGCGGCGTTTGCGGCGGGTCTCGGCCAATCTGCTTAGCGGAGGCGAGGCGCTAGGCTACCGCCCGCTGCGCGAAGCTGTGGCGGAGTACCTGAATGCCTCGCGTGGCGTGAACTGCGTGGCCGAGCAGGTGGTGATCAACTCGGGGGTGCAGGAGGCGCTCGATCGCACGGCACATCTGCTGCTGAATGCGGGTGAGCCGGTGTGGATGGAGGAGCCGGGATATCCGGGGGCAGCGGCGACGTTTCATGCGGTCGGGGCAAAAATCTGCGGGGTGCCCGTGGATGCGGAGGGATTGGATCTGGAGGCCGGCAAGCGGCGATGGCCTCATCCGCGACTGATTTATGTGACGCCCGCGCACCAATTTCCGCTGGGAATGACCATGAGCCTGCCGAGGCGGCTGGCGCTGCTGGAGTGGGCGCGGCGTTCGCGGACGGTGGTGTTTGAAGACGACTACGACAGCGAATACCGTTACTCGGGACGTCCGATTCCGGCGCTGCAGGGGCTGGACCGGGCAGGAGTGGTGATCTTTGCCGGGAGTTTTACGGATGTGCTCTTCCCTGCCCTGCGTCTGGGATACCTGGTGCTGCCGCCCGACATGGTGGATATTTTTGCGGCGGCGGAGTCAGTCAGCACGCATCATCCGCCCCTGATCGAGCAGGCGATTTTGTGTGACTTTATTCGCGAAGGCCATTTTGCGCGGCATGTACGCAAGATGCGGCAACTCTACGCGGACCGGTTGGGTGTGCTGGTCGAATCAGTGCGGGAACGATTGGCGGGGTTGCTGGAATTATCGTCGGTGGAAGCAGGGCTGAGAACAGTGGGATGGCTGTTGGGAGGAATCCCGGCTGAGCGAGCAGCGCGAGCGGCGGCGAAGGGTGACGTGGAGGCGGTTCCGTTGGGCCAGTGCGCTTATGGGCGGTCGCCCAAGCATGGGTTGCTGCTGGGGTTTGCGGCGGTGGATGAGAAGGAGTTGCGTCGGGGAGTAGAGGAGTTGGCGCGAGGGCTGGAAGGCGAGGGGCGCGGCAAAGCGTCGAGGTTTTGAAAGGGCTCCTATTTCAAGCCATGCCCTTAGTTGCGGCGGGTGGTGATGGCGGAGGAGACGCGTTGCAGGCTGTCGCGGAGTTTGCTCAGGGTTTGCGAGGCGACGGCGCCGAGCGATTTTTCCTGCTCTTCGGCGTCGCTGAAGCCGGCGCTCTGCATCTGCTCGGCGGCACGATGAAACCGGCGGGAACTTACAGTGTCCATTTCCAGGAAGCAGAATGCCTGGGCGAGGGGAATGCCTTCGGCTCCAGTCTGCAGGAATTGAATCTGCGCGGTTACCTTCCCGAAAACGGTATTCAGGGCCATCTCAGAAAGCGTGCCGGGAGGAACCGTGCCTTTAGAAAGCACCACGGAGCCTCCGGTCAAAGAAAGGCGCTGAATGACCCCAACAAATTTTTGGGTATCGACGATGAACAAGGCCCGCTCATTGTTGGGCACACGGATGCGCGGCGGACGCTTGATCTTCCGGGATTTCTCCCTTTTTCCCCCCATGATAATCAGCATGACAAGCAGGCGCGGACGGGTCAACGTTACTTAGGTGTTTCGCACAGCGGGTGTACACTTGCTTGCCAGTAAACCATTTACGGGGAGATACAAAAATGGCGTCTGTGCTTATTACCGGAACCAGCAAAGGAATTGGCCTAGCCACCGCACTGACTCTCGGCCGCAGAGGCCACAAGGTATATGCCACCATGCGGAACCCTTCGGGAGCGCCGGAGCTCGCGCGGAAGGTGGCGCAGGAGGGTCTTCCGGTCAAGATCTCGGTGATGGATGTCGATTCCGACAGCTCAGTGAAAACAGCCATTGCAGGTATCTATAAGGACGCCGACAACATCGATGTGCTGGTCAATAACGCTGGGGTGGAACGGAACGGATCGGTGGAGGAGCTGGCACTGGCCGAATTCCGGGCGGTGATGGAGACCAACTACTTTGGCGCTCTGCGCTGCATCCAGGCGGTGTTGCCGCAGATGCGGCAACGCAAGAGCGGGTGCATTATCAACGTAACTTCGGTTGCCGGGCGAATCGCGAGTTCACCGTTGGCTCCATATACTGCGTCCAAGTTTGCGCTGGAGGCGCTGAGCGACTCACTGGCACAGGAAATGAAGGCGTTCAACGTCCGGGTCGCCATCGTCGAACCCGGCATTATCGACACGCCGATGGCCAGAGGACTGCAAGACGGACGGAACGATTCCCCATACCCACAGCAACGGCGCTTCGCCCATCTGTTTACTGCTGCACTGAAGAATCCGGCATCGCCCTCGCTGGTCGCAGAAAAGATCCGGGAGATTATCGAGAGCGGGACGTGGCAACTGCGGCATCCGGTGGGACCTGATGCGGTGCCATTTCTGAAGTGGCGTGAATCCATGACCGATGAAGAATGGGTGAGCCTGCATGGCGCCGACGACGATACCTGGTACTCCCGGATGGAACGAGACTTAGGGTTGGCGATTCGTCCCAAGAGCTGAGTTTAGACTTTCAACCTGACGAGTGGGATTCATCCTCGCGCCCTCAACGATCGACGAACTTGGCAAACATCTTCCTGGGATCGATGGCGATGAACAGACCCTTGCTGCGTGCCAGAATTTCTCCCTGCGAGTTCAGGATTTCGGCCTCGTTGGTGTGATTGCGGCCAAGGACGCGAACTTCGCGGGATTCCACGCGCAACGGCTTGTTGAGCGGGACTGGCTTCAGGTAATCCACGGTAATAGTCGAGGTGAGCGCCACGACGTGGCGCAGTTTGTTGACCTTGCCCATGGCTTCGTCAAGGATGGTGGCGATGATTCCGCCGTGGGCGTGGCCGGGCGGGCCAGTATAACGCTGGCTGAGGCGGAAACGGCAGACGAAGCAATCGCGCTCTTCATCGTAGGTGAACTTCAAGCGCATGCCTTCGGGATTATTCTTGCCGCAGGCGAAGCAGTAGTTTTTCTGCATGCGCACCCAGCGCGTGCTGTGGCCTTGACCGTGAGCTTTTCCGGGCATCCGTTTCAGATTCTATCAGCGCAGACGCAGAAGAAACCTGAAGGCTTCAACCACAATGGCACGAGAGACCACAAAAAGAAAAACCTTCGGCTGCCCGGACTTGCGGAGCTCAGTTGACGTGTGCGACAAATGGCGCTATTATAGGCGACACAATGGTAAATGAACTTCAGGCAGTAGTTCAGGAATTGGGCGGCAAACACGCTCTCGGGCGCACCTTGTCCAATGACGGAGAACTGCGCGACGCAATCCGGGAGGGATTCCGGCCCGCTGTGGTGGAGGAGTTGATGCGGGCTGCGGGTTTGACACTGAAGGAATTGGCTGCCGCCCTTGATCTTTCGCCGCGCAGCCTGCAACGCCGCCGGCGCAGCGGAAGGCTGGCGCGCTATGAATCCGACCGCCTGTACCGGCTGGCCCGCATCGTCGCTCTGGCCAGCGAATATCTGGGCGGTCACGAACGTGCGATGCAGTGGCTCAAGCGGCCGAATCGTGCCCTGGGCGGCATCGCGCCGGTAACGGCTATCGATACCGAACCGGGCGCGCGCCAGGTGGAAAACGTTCTCGGCCGAATTGCCTTTGGCGGAATCAGTTGAGCCGGGTTTATCGCGTATTACGCAGGAAATACGCGCACAGCCCGTTTGACGGCGAGGGGGCATACCGCTATGGCGGCCGGTGGTCGAGCCCCGGCACTCGGCTTGCTTATTCTTCGGCGTATCAATCGCTGGCCATGCTTGAGTATTTCGTTCATCTGGATGCTAGCGATCCCCCGGCCGATCTTGTTCTGGCTGTGGCCGAGGTTCCAGACGATTTGCCCCGGGAGCAGATTCAAGCCAGCGATCTGCCCGTCAATTGGCGCGATGCCGCAGCACCTCCTGAGCTGGCTCGCATAGGAGACCAGTTTGCACAGAGGAGAGAGCATTGTTTCTTGCTCCTGCCTTCCGTTCTTGCCCCAAGCGAGAACAATTGCCTGATCAATCCTGCGCATCCCGATTACAACAAGGTAGTGATCCTCGAAGCGGAAGCGCTCAGCTACGATCCGCGCATGTTTGCCAAACCGCGCCGGCTTCGCGGCCATTGATGTTTGTTCACGGGTCGCAAAAGAGCAGATGAAGAGCCAGCAGGCGCTGGTATTCTGATTACCGTGCCAGAACTTCCCGACATTGTGATCTATCTTGAGGCGCTGGAGAAGCGCATCCTCGGGCAAACCCTGGAGCAGATCCGCATTGCCAGCCCTTTTCTTCTGCGCACCGCTTCGCCGCCGGTTCACAGCGCCGTGGGTAAGAAGGTGCGGGCTTTGCGGAGGATGGGAAAGCGCATCTGCATCGGACTCGAGGGCGATGTGTGGCTGGTGCTGCATCTGATGATCGCCGGGCGGCTGCACTGGCGCAAGAAAGGAGCCGCGGTCTCACGGCCGCGAGGGCTTGCGGCATTCGACTTCCCGAACGGAACTCTGCTATGGACGGAGGCCGGGTCGCAGAAGCGGGCTTCGCTTCATCTGGCCGCCGGGGAGGATGCCCTGCGGGGGCTCGATCCTGGCGGCCTGGAAGTTCTGGAGGCAGACGTCGAGGCTTTCGCGGCGGTTCTGAAGTCCGCGAACCATACGCTGAAGCGCGCTCTTACCGATCCCAGACTGTTCAGCGGGATCGGCAACGCGTACTCCGATGAGATTCTTTTCGAGGCGAAACTTTCTCCCCTCGCCCTTACGCAGAAGCTCAAAGAGTCTGAAGTAGAACGCCTCTATGCCGCGACTCGCGCCACTCTAACTGGCTGGGTCAAACGATTACGGGAAGAGACCGGCGATGGCTTTCCGGAAAAAGTGACGGCATTTCGCGAAGGTATGGCAGTGCACGGACGTTACAAAGAAATATGTCCGTGTTGCGGGGGCAAGATTCAGCGCATTCGTTATGCGTCAAATGAAACGGACTATTGCCCAAACTGCCAGACTGGAGGGAAACTGCTTGCCGACCGGTCGTTGTCGCGGTTGCTGCGGGAAGACTGGCCGAGAACGCCGGAAGAGTTGGAGTTGCTGACGCGGAAGGGACTTGATTCTGCTGCAACCAGGTAGAGTCCCGAAACCTAGAGGCCGCCTCGGAATCTACCTCCTCAGGGCATGCTCAGCCAGGCAGAGCGGCGGCGTTCTCAGACTGCGAACCGGTGCGTCCATCGGAGGCTGTAACTCCAGATTCCGAATGTAGCGGGAACTCCACGGTAAAAGTGGAACCACTCCCGGGCGTGGAAAGCACACCGATTGTTCCCTGATGTTGCTGCACGATCCAGCGCGCAATCGCCAGGCCGAGGCCAGCCCCTCCCGACTCGCGGTTTCGCGACTTGTCAACGCGGTAGAAACGCTCGAAGATTTTCGGCTGTTCCTCGGGAACGATGCCAATGCCGGTGTCGCGCACACGAATTACGGCGAAAGCTCCCCTTGACTCGAGGGCTACTTCGACGATTCCAGGGGTGGGCGTGTATTTTGCCGCATTATCCAGCAAGATTGTCACGAGCCGGCGCAGCGCATCGGGATCGCCGAGAATGTTATTTTGGGCGCTCGCGATCCGCCGCGTGAAAGATAAGGTTCGCACAGCCATCAATTCCTGCCACTGATCGGCTACTTCAGTGATGATGTCACGGAGATTCACCGGTTCAAGGTGCAGGCTTTCACGGCCGGAGTCGGCGCGGGCGAGGGTCAAGAGCTCTTCGATGAGAGAGGTGGTCCTCTCCGCCTCCAAAAGAACATGCCGCAAGGCCTCGCGGTATTCGGCGTCTCCTCTGGGTCTTCGCAAAGCGATTTCGGCCTCGGCTCGGATCAACGCAATCGGAGCACGGAGCTCATGAGAGGCGTCGGCGGTGAACTGGGTGACGCGGACAAACGCAGTCTCGATGCGCGCGAGCATCTCGTTCAGGGTATCGGATAAACGTTGCAGCTCGTCCCCGGTCGTGAGTTTTTCGAGCCGCTCGCAGAGATTAGTGGCGTTGATCGTGCGCGCCGTTCGTGTGATGGCGTCGACTGGCGATAGCGCCTTTCGACTCAGTAGATATCCTCCGCACGCCGCGGCGGCCAGCAAAAGCGGTGCGAACATCAGGAGAGAACGGCGAAAGAGGAGCAGGATTCGCGCCATCGGGGCCGTAGGCAATCCGGTTTGCACGCTGAACCGGCGCCCATTGGCCTCAATCTCCTGGGTCACAAAACGGAAAGGAGCGCCGGCGACGGCGTAGTTGCCGTATTGAGCCCCAGCTTTTATCGCATGATTGCCGTCAGGCAGCGTGTGCTGCCGCAAGAAGTCAGCGCGAAAAATCCATGCCCGGTCGCTGTCGTCATAAATTTGCAAGTAGTCACCGGAGTGCTCGAGCAGATATGCCTCGGCGACCTCCTCCTGCAATTTGGCGACGCTGGCATTTTTCTTTTGTGCTTCAAGAAAGTTGGTGAGATCGTCAATCTGTCCCCGGAGTTCGTCATCGGCGATGCCGTAAAGACTGCGGCGCAACAAAACCCACATTCCAACCCCGAAACAGACCTGGGCCGCGGCGAAGAGTGCCAGATACCAGATCGTCAGGCGGAAACCGATCGACAGTTTTCTCACGATGCGATCTCCGGGCGAACGATGTAACCGACTCCTCGCACGGTATGGATGAGTTTTCCGCGGCCTTCACTTTCGATCTTAAGGCGCAGGAGACGGACGAAAGCGTCCAGGGTATTGGTTTCAATTCCGTGGCGGCGCCCCCAAACCGACAGGATCAACACGTCGCGCGGCACGACCCTGCCGGCATTACTGAGCAAGCGCTCCAGCAGCGTGTACTCGGTGCGCGTAAGACGGAGATCCTTTCCCCCGCGCGTTACCCGGTGGGTGGTGGTATCGAGCAAGAGATCGCCGACTTGCAAAGTGGGCGGTTGCCGAGCCACCGAACTCCGCTTCAGGGCGCGCAGGCGCAAGAGAAGTTCGTTAAATGAAAACGGTTTGGTCATGTAGTCGTCCGCACCCAAATCGAGGCCCCTGACAATATCCGGCACCGCATCCTTGGCGGTGAGCATCAGCAGCGGGGTGTGATTGCTCTCTGCCCGCATACGCGAAGCCATTTCAAAACCGTTCATCCGCGGCATCATGACATCCAGGATCACGACGTCAAACTCATGCTCGCGCAGCAGCGGCAAAGCTTCGGCGCCGTCTGCGGCACAAAGCACGGTGTGTCCCTCCTCGCGCAATCCCTGGCGAAGCAACTCCAGCATGCGGCGCTCGTCTTCAACCACAAGTAGTCTCATCGCCTTGACCGAAAGCCGGTGGGTTTGTTTGGTTTAGATTAAAACGGCGACCGGTCAAAAGACAGAGTCTGAAAAAATATTAACGGTGCTTTAACATCGGCTTCATCGGGCCTTCCTAGACTTTCGGCTTACAGGACATATCCAAACCAGTTGTCTTTCGGCGGGAAGATCGTCGCTCCCTCCGAACTGTAAGGAGGCCCTTATGTTTGTCCGTTCACCTTTTTACCCTTCACTTGCTGTGGTTCGACCGGTTCTTCTCATCGCAACCTTTCTGACGGCCATTTCGGGGGTGACAGCGCTGGCACAAATCGATCGTTCCGTGCTCGAGGGGACGGTGACCGATCCGAGCGGCGCCTCGATAGTGGGCGCCCATGTACAAGCCGTGGCTGTAGAAACCGATATGATCCAGGAACAGAAAACCAACTCCAAGGGCTATTACCGCCTGCCCGGACTGGCCGTTGGCCGGTACACGGTGACGGTTTCGAGTGATAGGTTCAAGACCAATGTGGTTGAGAACGTCATCTTGCGAGTCGGGCAAACGCGGACATTGGATGTCACGCTTCAGGTGGGGACAACAGCTGAAAAAGTCGAGGTCAATGCAACGCTTACTCCTGCAGAAAGAACGTCCGCCGAAGCATCCACGGTGATTGCGACCGACCAGATTCTAGGTCTGCCAAACAACGGGCGCGACTGGGCCAGTTTCACTCTCCTGGCTCCCTTCGCACAGGACGACGGCGGCGGCGATCAACGGACGATTCGCTTCGCCGGCCGGGCCCGCGACGATAACAACTTTCAGTTCGATGGGGTCGACGCTGGAGGTATTCAGGAGCAAGCTCAGAAGTCCCAAACCCGCCTGCAGATCTCGCAGGACGCGATCGAGGAATATAAGGTCGACAGTGCCCTGTACGATGCGGAATACGGCACTCAGGCCGGTGGCCAGATCGATGTGGTCACCAAGTCCGGAACCAACGATTTCCACGGGTCAGTTTTCGGCTACCTGAGAAACTCCGTTTTTGATGCGCGGAATTTCAATGATTACAATCTGCAGGGTTTGCCCGCGGTTCCGCCGTTCCGCATGGGGCAGTACGGCCTGACGCTGGGCGGCCCCATCCAGAAAGACAAGACATTTTTCTTCATCAGCTATGAGGGACTTCGCCAACTGCAATCGACCACCCAGCAGTTCACCGTGCCATCAGGGGTTTGTTGCGGCGTCATCACTTTGGCCTCGGGCAAGGCTCTTCACCTGACGGTTCCCTTCCAGCAGTACGTGTTGAACCAGTCGCCGCAGATGTGCAACATCATGCAAGCGTATCCGTGGCGCACCTCCGTTGGTTCGATTGGAGGCTGCGCGCCCCGTTTTGTTTACCCGGACAGCGCCTTCCAACAAACTACCTCGGTGGATCCCAATGCCGATTTGCTCACGGCCGCAACTCCCACGACAGTGCACGAGGACACCTGGCTGGTTCGGATTGATCACAAGTTCAGTGAAAACACGCTGCTGTACGGCCGCGCTCAACGTGACATCAGTCTCGTGTCCGGGCCCAATGGCGCCAGTCTGCCGGGCGACAAACTGCAGACTCTCAATCATCCCGCCAATTACATGGTGGCGTTGGAACACACATTCAGCCCGACTCTGTTCAATGAGGTCAAGGGCTATATCAATCGCGCGCCATTCCACAATCCTCAGTCGAGCGCGCTTCCGTTTTCGGTGGACACCAGCGGCGCCTTCGTCACGCTCAACGATAATACGGCCGATATCGAAATCGGATCGACCTTCGGAATTGTGGACAACTTAAGTTGGACCCATGGCCGCAGCACATTCAAGACGGGCATGGAGATCCGCCGGGTGCGTCTCAACCAAGGGCAAACCGCCGACAACACTCTCAGCTTTGCGAGCGAAACGGACATGACGACGGCCACGCTGTCGGAGATTAACTACATCGCCCCGTGGTGCTGCCACGGGCTGCGGCGCATGTTCTACATGCCCTACTTTCAGGATGAGTGGAAGGCCACGCCAACCTTGACTCTCACCGCGGGTGTGCGCTGGGAATACTACGGTGTGGCCCATGAAGCGACGAACCGGACAACGGTTTTTGACGTAAATCAATTCCACGGCGTGTGCCTGGGGCAGGGATCGTTCAATGTTGCTCCCAGCCCTGGTCCGATCAACACTGCGCCCTGCCCCAGGGATCCATCTCTATATAATCCCGACTACCGCAACATTGATCCCCGGATTGCGCTGGCCTGGGCTCCCAGCGCACTGCACGGAAAGACGGTGTTCCGTTCGGGCTTCGGAATTTATCACGGCGCAGCTCAGAACGACGATTTGAACGCGGGATTGGAAAGCGATACCTTTCGCGTAAAGGTAAACCAGTCTCTTCCGCTGGACCCAGCATACGAGCAGACGGCTCCAGACCTCTCAGGCCTGACCTCAGTGCAAAAGGCGGCATCGCACCCCCGCGCCTTGCAGCGGCAGGACCGGCGCGATCTGTATGTTGAAACCTGGGGCGCGACAGTCGAGCACGAGTTGCCGTCGGACTTCCTGGTTTCGGCGCAGTACCTTGGAAGCCATGGCGTGCGACTATTTTCCCGCGGCGCCGTAGACCTGTGTAATACGCCGGTGACCTACAATCCGGTCGACGGGGATTGCGTACGGCCGTTGGACCAATACTACCCGGCTGGAAACCCGTTCGGTTCGGTGGACTACAAACACGATGTAGGGGCGAGCACTTACAACGGTCTGAACCTCTCGCTCGAACACCGCATGAAGAACGGCTTCTCCTTCGAAGCCCGCTACACCTGGTCACACTCGATCAACGACGGCTCCGTTGGCGGCGGTGAATCCAACGGACCGGAAAACGTTAACTGCCTCCCCTGCGACAACGGGCCCAGCGTATTCGACGTTCGCAACAATGTGACGGTGGACGCCGTGTATGAGCTGCCCTTTGGGCCGGGGAAGACTTTTCTGAATGATTCCGGGGCATTGGGCAAAGTTGTAGGAGGCTGGCAGTTGAGCGGCATCGGACTTTGGCACACCGGCCACCCTCTTACGGTGCAGATGGATTTGAGTAACAACATACAGGACGCTAACAATCCCTTGTTCCCGTATGGTCTCGCCAGCACTTATCTTCTTCCCAATGGCGACGATCAGGATAGCGAACGCCCTGATCTAATTCCTGGCGTGCCGCTGACCCTTCCGGGAGCAGGACACAATGGCGTACCGTTGATTAACGCCGCCGCCTTCACCGCGCCTCCCGTGAACGCCCAAGGATTCTTCACACGTTTCGGCGATGCTCCTAACGGCCTTATTCGCGCCCTGGACAGTTGGCAAATCGATATGGCTCTTGAGAAAACGACCAAGCTTACCGAGCGGGTTGCGATGGAGTTTGGCGTGCAGGTATTTAACATCTTTAATCACGTACAACTGGGCGATCCCAACAACTTCACCCTGCAGTACGACACGACGGTCGCGGGCACAAACCTGTTCGTCCCCGGCAGCTTCGGAATCATCAACACCACCAATAACTTCAATAACAACAACGACAACGACGCTTCACCAAATACCGGTACGGGACTCCCGCGACAGATACAGTTCATGCTCCGGTTCACGTTCTAGCGCGATCCACCGAAGGAAACAGGCCATCGATGAAAAGAAGATTCTGTTATGGCAAGGGCGTGGCGGTCTTAACCCTGATCGCGTCAGGTTTTGTGCTGCTAGGGGCAGCCCCCTCGAACGAATACGCCGTGCTGAAGAAAATACCCATTCCCGGCCAGGGCAGTTGGGACTATCTCACCGTTGACGAGGCTGCGCGACGCCTGTACGTTTCGCATGGAACCCAGGTCGAGGTACTGGACGTGGACTCGGGCACGATTGTCGGCAAAATTGAAAATACTCCGGGCGTGCACGGGATTGCGATCGCTCGAGAGAGTGGCCACGGATTTGTCAGCGATGGCCAGTCCTCCACGGTTACGATTTTCGACTTGAAGACTCTTAAAACGATCGCAGAAGTGCCTGCTGGAAAGAAACCGGATGGGATCATTTATGATCCCGCAACCGCACGGGTTTTCGCTTTCAATGGCGGAAGCAATAGTGTCACAGTCATCGAAGCTGCAGACGGGAAAGTGGCGGGAACGATCGATCTCGGTGGTGGGCCGGAATTTGCCGCCGCCGACGGCAATGGCTACGTTTACGATAATCTCGAAGACGAGAGCCTGGTGGTGAAAATCAACTCGCGCACCCTGAAAATTGAGCAGCGCTGGCCCACTGCGCCCTGCAGTTCGCCCTCCAGCATGGCGATGGATCGCAACAACCGCAGATTGTTTCTGGGCTGCCGCAGCGAGGTGATGGCCGTGATGAACGCCGACACCGGGCAAATCGTTACCACGCTTCCCATCGGCGACCACGTGGATGCCACTGCTTTCGATACCGAGACGCGGCTAATCTTCAACTCCAATGGCGAAGGAACTGTGACCGTGATTCGGCAAGATAGCCCCGACCAGTACTCGGTGCTGGAGACGGTGAAAACTTTGCCTCGCGCCAAGACCTCGGCGCTCGATCCCAAGACTCATCAACTGTTTCTGTCGACGGCGGAGAACGGGCAATTCGAAGTTCTGGTAGTCGGCAAATAGGGTCGCGCCGGTTTATTGTCCGGAGACAACCAGATTGCGCCAATACGCGTTCCCGGCTTCGTGATGCGGAATCAGGACGAACTGGTAGAGGCGCAGCGTAACCCTCTGAGCGCTGAAGGCGGCCAGATCGACATTGATATCCCTCCACTTCGAGTCGGAGATGCCGTCGATCAGCTGGTCAAGAACTCTTTGGTCGTTGACGTACACTTGCAGCCGCCATGCACGGCCCGGATCAACGCCGGCCTGGAAACTGAGGTGAGGACGCTCGCCCAGCGTGACTGTCCTGCGCAGAAGCACTCCGCGAACTTCGTCGCGGGGATAGGTTGAAAGAGTGTCGCCATCCAGATAGGTGATCCCTCGAATTCCCGGCAGACCTCCGCCGGCACCGCCAAAACCGGCTCGCTCCAAGGTCCAGTCAGGATTAAAGTATTGCATGAGATCGGACAGCTTAAATAACTCTGCAGGTTGAGCAATGGGTTCCTGCACGGGAATACTTATCTCGTTCCCGTCTCCATGCGCGCCGTGGGCCAGGAGAATGGCTTCTCCAAGGTTGGCGGTGCGTTTCGCAAGCTCCGTAATGCTCTCGTCCACAGGCGGTGTAAGTTTCAAATCGCCCATGGTGGCGCCGTAGATACGGTCGTGAAGTTCGGCCACTTCCTGCGCCGGAAGCGCCGCCATTCCGTGGATAGCCGCGACCACCGACGCTGAGTTGGCAGCATTGCAATCAGTGTCGGCGAAGTCGGCGGCGTGAACGGCCAGTTGCAGCGTCTTGCTGAAATCGCCTTCGCCGAACCACACCGCCGTCGCCACAATTCCGCCATTTACCACCGCGTTGTTGGTGGCTGGATACTCGATTCCCCAACGCTCATCCACGGCGCGAAAAACTTCAGCGGCGGATTTACCGGCTGCGGCCAAGGCAATCACCTGATCGAGACATTGCCGGTAGGGCGAGCGCGGATCGAGCAACGATGCTGCCTTGCGCACGATGGTGTGGGGATCATGCTCGGCAAATGCAGTGCTGATCATTCCGGCCACGAACACTGCACCGTCGGTGCCCTCGGCGTAGCCGTTGATGTGTCCCAACTTTCTCGCCATTTCGCCTGCCAAATTCGGCATGCCGGGAGCCAGTGCGCCGTAGACGTCGCTGCTGAACTGCGGCCCGATCGTCCACCAGAGTTTGTTGTAACGGGGATGTCCGGTATCTGGAGGCTGGATCCCGCGCTTCAGCAGAAGCAGTGCCTGCTCGCTCGATCCCCAGGAGCCGGCGTTGTTTTCCAGCCACTGCTGGCCGAGTTGCTGCACGGTCAGTCCAATTCCGTATCTCTCAAATGCTCGAATCGCGACCATTTCGTAGTAGTAGTCGTCGTCGACCGGCGCGTAGCCCTTGGGTTGGGTCATAGGAGTGACCGGCAGCACCGATGCAGGATGGTGCTCGAAACGCACTCCAGTCATCTGTGCGATCATCTGCGCGGTCCAGATGGCCTGCACACGGTCGAGGTACTCGGAATGGGTAAGAGTGAGGATTTGCGAGGGACGATCCTCTCTCGATTTTTCTCTCTGCCCGACGGAGACCGAACACAGCAGGAGTAAGACCGCTAAACTGTGCAACCCGAGACGATGTCTTGTCATTGCGCTCTACATTCTACCTTTCGTGAGTGCCGTGTAACCTTCCTGCCGGCAGGGCATCTCATTTGCGCGGCATATCATCGCCAATTCAACTCAGAAGTCGAGGAGGATGCATGAAGAGAATGACTTGCAGACTGATGGCCATGGCTTTCCTGTCCCTGTCCCTGGCCGCTTTTGCCCAAACCGGAGACAACAGCAACAAGGACAACATGAAGCAGGACCAGATGAGCAATGGCCAAATGAACAACGGTCAAGCGAACCACGACCAGATGAAGAAAGACGAAACCAAGCCCAACAAAAAAACAAAAAAGACGAAGAACGGTGCGATGCAGAAAGACGATGGCATGAAGAAAGACGACAACATGAAGCACGACGACAGCATGAAGCAGAACTAGGAATCCGCTCGGGTCCTGGATTTTGGCTCGGGGTAGCTAGTGTGACCGTCCCGCTGGCTACCCATCCAATGTTTGCTCAAACACAAGCGTGTTAATTTTCCATTAATTTCATCGCGTGCAATTGACCGTGCCGCAGAGTCGCATTACTCTGCGGTGGCCATGAGCAAAGCGGATCTTGATCAGTTGCGCCTTGCCTACAAAGAAGCTGTCGACGAGTGGGTTGAGACCATCCGCGCCGAAGAAGCGTTAGCCACTCCTGACCATTCCATGGTGGCGATGGAGCACTGGGATGCAGCGCACTTTCGGGAGAAGGACGCACATACGAAAGTCACCGAAGCGCGCGATTCCTATAAGGATGCGTTGCGTGCAGCGAACTACGGCATCTAGCCGGCGAGCAGCGAATTAGCTGCTTGCATTCAAGTATTGCTTCATACAGCGGACGCACGGAACGTAGCCTTCGCGGATCGCTTCCCGGGCCACGATGGTCTCGACATGCGCCTTGTCATGAATGAAGGGACATCCGGCCCGGTGAAATATCTTGCCATCGGTTGAAATCACTACCATCATGTCGGGGGGAACGCCATTTCCTGGCTGAGCGTGTTCGGAGCGCAACTCTGGACGTCCGAAGGCGGAAGACCTGGCCAGTTCGAAGGTGCCGGCGATCAGCACCGCCGCAGCAGCAGCCACCATCCATCCCAAGAAGCCGCGCCGGCTGCGGGGCATATTCTCTTCCAGTCTGCGCTGCAAGCGGTGGCTGTATCCCAGCGGTACCTCCACCATCCTTTCATCTCCGTACAGCTGGATCACATTCCTGGTGCCCTCAAGCACGGCGGTGCACTGCCGACAGCCGCGGATGTGCTCCTCGATAGCGGCGCGCAGCCCAGGTTCGATGTCATCTTCAAGGTAGTTCGTAATCTCGCGCCACACTTCTTCGCATTTGACTACCATGGCTTCGTCCCCTTCGCAAAAGACAGCCTGCTGCTCCAGCCACCGCCCAGCCCCGGCGCGAGCAGATCACGCAACATAAGCCGGGCTCTCAGCAACCGGGTCTTCACCGACGCGGTTGAGATGCCGAGAGTCCTGGCGGTCTCCTCGATGCTCAGGTGCTGCATGTCGCGCAGCACAAAAACTTCACGGTACTTTTCACCGAGAGAGGCCAAGGCCTCGGCGAGCATCTCCCGGACTTCCCTGCGTTCCAGAGTCTCCAAAGGGATCTCGCGCCAATCGGCGAAGTCGCGGGGAGTATAGTTCCCTTCCTCGTCCTGGCGGTCCGCCATGGGCTCCATAATGTTGGCGTGCTCTTTCCTTCTCCGCATACGCGCTTCGTTGACGGTGATCTGAATCAGCCATGTGCTGAAACGGGCTTCGCTGCGGAACTGCCGGAGGTGCCGGAAGGCCTTGAGCACCGCCTCCTGAGCCACGTCTTCGGCGTCCGCCTCATTGCGCAAAATGGCAAACGCCGCGGCATACACGCGCCCTTCGTAAGGCCTGACCAGCGCATAGAAAAGGTCGTGTTCGCCATCCAGGACACGCCGGATGAGAATTTCTTCGTTGAATTGTTCGGCTCGGTTTTCCAGCGAAGTTCCCTCGTCCGGCATCGTTCCTCACTCTGTAAGCTCCCACCCGCCGCGGATCGCAGCTATTCCGGCGGATATTCCGGATCCCGTTTCCATCCCGTCAAGATGGAAACGAAGTTATTCCAACCGTGCAAGACAACCATCACGAGATGCCCAAACACGAACGCCAGCAGCGCCCACATGATCAGGAAATGCCACAGCCGTGCCCAGTGGAATCCGCCCATCATCCATGCCAGCCAGGAGAACTGCACAGGCTTCCAGATCGCCAACCCGCTCAGGACCGAGAGCACGCCAAGCGCGATGGCTGAAGTGTAGGCGTGTTTTTGCAGCGGGTTGTAGGCTTCGCGCACAGGCGGTTTGGGGCCAAAGAAAAAGTAGTGGCGCACCATAGGCCACACGCCAGGAAGGTCACGGCGCACAAAGAGCACCTGCTTGTAATTGCCACTGAAGATCTGGTAACCGAGATAGACCACCCCGGTTGCAATGTAGATCCACATGAAGGTGAGATGCCATTGCAAGGCGCCGCCCAGCCATCCGCCAAGGGCAAGGCTCTTTGGCCAGTTGATGAGATCTTTCTGCGGAATCTTCGCTCCGAAGCTGGGAAAGGCGCGGAAGATCTGCAGCCCGCTGCCGACCATGACGAACAGGGCTACGGCATTCACCCAGTGGCACAAGCGCACCACGAACGGATGCTCGTAGACTGCCTGGGCTACTTCGCCGGTCTTAGTGTCTTCGATCGCAATCGCGCGGGTTGCCACAATTTCTCCTCGCCTACAAACCGTAAAATTCCGAGTAGCCCTGGTCTTCCCAGTAACCGACCTTCTCCAGCACATGGCTCACCTTGAGGTCGGTGAGATACTTCGCCTGTTTGTAGCCAATCTTGGTCGGTATGCTCAAACGCAGCGGCGCGCCGTGTTCGCGAGTCAGAGGCCGATCATACATTTCGTAACACAGCAAAGACTGGGGATGCAGAGCGGTGGCCATGTCGAGCGACTCGTAGTAGTTGTCGGCGCACTCGACCGTGACAAAGCGCGCGGCTGGATCGGCGCCGATCAGTTTCAGGAACTCCGAAAGACGCGCTCCGCCGAAGCGGCCGATCACGTCCCATCCCTCCACGCAAACATGGCGCGTGTTTTGTGTGAACCTGGGCAAAGACTGGATTTGCGCCAGCGTGTAATCGCCCGGCTTCTGTACGGCACCGGTCACCGTGAGGGTCCATCTGTCGAAGTCCACTCCGGGATCATCGACGTCGTAGTCATTGATGGGGAACTTATCGAACGGAGTGAGATCAGAGCCGGCAAAGGTCGGCGCCAAATGGCCGGAGCGAAAGAGTCTTGCCGAAGCCCAATCGCTGAAGCCCAGGCCAGCTTTGAGCAGAGGGACTTGCAGCTTAGGAATGGCGAAGGCACCAAGCGCAACCAAGGGTGTGAGTTTCAAGAGCTCGCGCCGACTGAGGGCTTTGAACTTACGGGGATCGGTGGATGATTTCATCCGCGCTCCTGGCTAACGAGAAAAAGCTTACATGAGATTCGCGGGTGGGTAAAAGGTTACACACCATGAGCGGTGCCCGAATCTGCCCATGCTGGGGTGCCCGGCAAACTTTGCCTCGCCTTGGACCTGCTTGACGCTCACAATATCACGATGAGCGCGATGAAAAACTCAACCAGACTCTGGTTATTTGTTTCTTGACAGTGTTCCCAAGTCAGGAGCACAATCTCGCGATCAAGAGCGGTTGCTTCGCATTTCATATCATTCTCTATTACCTTGCTGAGTTGCATTGGGGCGTCAGGGTACCTGCAAAATCTGCGCGGGAAGGGAGTGCGTCGATGAAGTGTTCTCGATTGGGGAATCTCAAAGAAAACATTCTCGGCAGGGCAATAGCTGCTGTGGTTTTGCTGGCTGCCAGCACGCTTTGCTGGGGACAAGCCACCACATCGGTTCGAGGAAGCGTCTCCGACCCTAGCGGCAGCGCGATAGCCGGAGCCATGGTGCTGCTCACAAACCCGGAGTCGCAAACCACGCGCACGGCAACAACGGGAGCGCAGGGAGAGTACCAGTTTCTGTTCGTACCTCCCGGCACTTACACCTTGACCGTCACCGCGCAAGGTTTCGCCCGCAATGAGCAAACCGGCCTGCAGTTGCTGGTGAACACGCCAGCTACCGTGAACGCGCAGCTGAAGCTCGGGCAGGTGAACGAAAGCGTTACGGTCATGTCGGAGGCGGCAGCGCTGGACCTGGTCGACGCCTCGATCGGTAATTCATTCAGTGAGACCCAGGTGAAACAGGTTCCACTCGAGGGCCGCAATGTGCCCGACTTGCTCAGTCTGCAGGCCGGAGTGGCCTACACGGGCAATCGTTCCGACCTCGATAAGGATCAGGATACGCGCAATGGCGCTGTGAACGGCGCACGCAGTGACCAGAGCAACATCACTCTCGACGGAGTGGACGTAAACGACCAGGCTAACGGCTATGCTTTTACCGCGGTCTTGCCTGTTACTCTCGACTCGGTGCAGGAATTTCGAGTCACCACCACGAATTACGGGGCCGACCAAGGGCAAGGTTCTGGTGCTCAAGTCACGCTGGTCACCAAGAGTGGGACGAACCAGTTCCACGGCTCGCTGTACGAATACCTGCGCAACACCGCCACCAGCGCTAACGATTATCTGGTGAAGACCGCAGAGTTTCTGGACGGACAGCCGAATAAACCCCTGAAGCTGGACCGGAATATTTTTGGGGTGTCGGTGGGTGGACCGGTCAAGAAAGATCGCCTCTTTTTCTTCGCCAACTATGAGGGCACGCGTCAGCGGGAGGAAAACAGCGCCGTACGCTCTATCCCCACAGTGGCCATGCGGGACGGCGTGCTGCGTTACCTTTGCGCCTCCGGCTATTCCTGCCCAGCCAGCTCCGTCACCGGTCTAAGTGGCACTTCTTATCCTGTGCCGGCCGGCTATTTTGGGCTTAGCCCGCAAGACATCACCAAGCTGGACCCGAAGAGCATCGGACCCAGTCAGGTGATGCTGAATTACTTCAATCAGACGTTCGGCAACCTGGTCACCAACGATTTCTCGGTCGGCGATGGCCTGAATTATTCCGGCTACCGCTTCCGGGCTCCGGTGAGTTCTGACAACAACGCATTTATCCTCCGCCTCGACTATCACCTCGACGCCGCCGGCAAGCACACTTTGTTCTGGCGCGGGGCGTTGCAGAATATAAGCAATCCCCAGGCACCGTTTTTGCCGGGAACTCCGCCCGAGCAGACGCTCGCCGACCACAGCAAGGGCTTTGCCCTGGGCTATACTGCGGTGCTCACTTCCTCCACGGTTAACAACTTTCGTTGGGGATTTACCCGCGAGAGCTATGGAATTTTCGGCGACACCAACCAGTCGTGGAACACTTTTATCGGACTGGATCAGGGTCTCGCCTACAGCCATGACTTCCAGGTTCCCGCCCATAACTTTGTGGATGATTTCTCGTGGACGAAAGGAACGCACTCGCTCCAGTTCGGCGCCAATGTCGGCATCGCTCGCGATCCCCGCTCCAGCAATCTGCATTCGAACAATTTCACTCTGGGCACTTCGAGCTGGATGTCACCCACCGGCCTAGCCGACAGCGCCAGCCCGCTTGACCCCACCAACGGCGGTTTCCCGGAGGTCGATCTATCTTTCAAGTCCGGATACGACCGGCCCATGATTGGTTTGCTGGGAATGGTTTCCGATTTCGTAGGCCAGTACAACTACGGCCGAACCGGAAACCTGCTTTCCCAAGGCGAAGCGGTGAACCGCAATTATGGCCTGGATTGGTATGAGTTTTATGCCCAGGATTCCTGGCGGGTCAAACCGAATTTTACGGTCACCTATGGCGTGCGCTGGTCGTTGTTCCCGCCGCCGTGGGAAACCAACGGATTGCAGACGACTTCCACGTTTAGCCTGGGCCAGCAATTCGCCACCAATGTGGCCAACATGAAGCAGGGTTTGGGATACACCTCGGAGGGCCCCATCACCTTCACTCCCGGTGGTCCCGCCAACAACGGTCCCGGCTTCTACCATCTTTCGAAGACGGATTTCGCGCCTCGCATCGCCTTCGCATATACGCCACGACCCGCTGGCGGATGGTTGCGCCAGTTGCTTGGCGACGGCGACAAGACCGTCATACGCGGTGGCTTTGGCGAAGTCTACGATCGCGCCGGCTTCCAGCTGCTCAATACTTTTGACCAGAATGCTCCCGGCGGCTTCGCTTAGACGCTGCAGAACACGTGCTGTCAAGTTGGCATTGACGACGCCGGGCATTTGCCGCGCATTACCAGCCTCAACGTAATCCCTCCGGACCTGCAGAATGGCCTTGGCACTCCATTTCTCCCACCGGCACCGGTCTGGTCCGTCAAGCAGCCGATTCCCTTGAATTCCCAGGCCAATCTGTGGGCCGTAGACGACACCCTCAAAACCCCGCATTCCTACGCGGTCGATCTTTCGATCGGCCGTGAGCTGCCCAACCACTTTTCCCTGCAGGTCTCCTATGTAGGACGCTTTGGCGGTCACCTGCTGACCCAGCGTGATCTGAGTCAGCCTCTGGACATAGTCGACCCAAAGAGTGGAATCGATTACTACGCCGCCGCCACCGCGTTAACCAAGTTGGCGCGCGCCCATCCGAATCAGTTCAACAATGCCGCGGCTTACCAGGCTTTCCTCTCCTCCGTAACTGACCAGAAGATCGGACCGACCGCCAAGTATTGGCATGACGTACTGCCGGGCCTGAGCGGCGGGGCGACCAGCTACGAAACGTATTGCGGAGGCCAGGTTGTGCCTGGCAGCGCTGGCCTCATTCAGGCGGTCTACGACCTCTACTACAATCCCGGCTGCGCCTATGTGGGCAATGAGATCGTAGGGCTGGCGGACATCGATCTCTACGGGTATCTCGGAGACAACGGCGCCCACACGCCTTACACCAATCCGCTTTTCTTTAATGGCCCTCCAGGGCTGGTTGGCAACGGCGAGGGGAAGTATCTGAATAACCAGGCCATCGCGGCCTACGCCTGGAGCTCGGTTGGCGACTCCAATTACAACGCCTTGCAGGCTACCTTGCGAAAGCAGTTATCGAACGGCGTGCAGTTCGACCTCAATTACACCTACTCGAAGTCGATCGACCAGACCTCGGCCGCATCGCGCCTGAACTTTGCCCTGGTAGGGTATCAGAATCTCGGGCTGGTCGGCAGCAAGCTGGAAAATGCGTTTAATCCAGATTCGCAGCGCGCGGTCTCCGACTACGACCTCACTCATCAGATCAACGCCAATTGGCTGGCGGAACTGCCCTTCGGGCAAGGCAAACGCTTTGCCGGCAATGCCAGCCGCGGCATGGACGCGCTGATCGGAGGATGGGAGCTGACGGGTGTGGCGCGCTGGACTTCCGGCTTCCCTTTCAGCGTCGACGTCGGACAGAATTGGCCCACAGACTGGTTCTACACAGGCCTGGCTCAGGCGATCGCTTTGCCTCACACCGGCGTTTACAAACAAGCCAACGGATCCGTCACGGCTTTCGCCAATCCGGCTGCCGCGCAAGCCGACTTCATCATTCCCTACCCCGGCAGCGGCGCCTCCCGCAACGTGTTGCGCGGGCCCGGCTATGCCGGCCTGGATCTTGGTCTCAGCAAGCGCTGGAAGATGTTTGAGAGCCAGAGTCTGCAGTTCACCTGGCAGGTGTTTAATGTGCTGAACCTGGTTCGCTTCAACGCTCAGGGCGTGGGATCGGCGGTCACCTCGATCGAGCAATCGCCGACGCAGTTCGGCACGTTCTCCAGCTTGTTAACGCAGCCGCGGGTGATGCAGTTCG
>Ga0335078_10001112_pt1 | contig 40777 bp, 37 predicted proteins | sample Lox_Sample_32_FD_206711 | JGI IMG/M metagenome (GOLD analysis project Ga0335078, IMG submission 206711) | Soil microbial communities from Loxahatchee National Wildlife Refuge, Florida, United States - Lox_Sample_3.2 | ecosystem: Environmental > Terrestrial > Soil > Wetlands | place: USA...
TCGGACGGGAAAGAAATCAGCATCGCGGGTGGCGATAACCTCGTCACCGGAACTGTTGGCGGCGCCTGGCTGGGCACGGAAGATACGGTCGCGTACCTGACTGAAACCGTGCAGCCGAAGCTGATGTTTTCCATCTCGATGATTCAATCGCCCGGCGGGCGCGTGGTTCATTTGTTCGGTCGCCGGCCGTTCGCAGCTGTAGCGTGGAACCCGCGGCTTGGCAAGGCGGTTGCAATCGAGCGCGACCCGACCGACGCGGGCGACACGCGGCTGGTGTTGCTCGATCTTCTCCAGGAAGATCATCAACTGCTTGCGCGCCTCGATGACTATTCCGGGTCGCTGAGTTTTTCACCCTCCGGCGATCTGGTTGCTTTCTTCCACGATTACGAAACGCTGGAGGTGCGGCAGATCGCACATCCGGATCAGATTGCGCGCGTGCACGTCGCCTATGGGCCCATCGCTTGGCCGCCCGATGAAAAGCGCGTGCTCGTAAAACGCGGCCCGGATCGCCAGCCGGGCGACCTTGTGTGGGTACCACTTCCCGCATTTTCCGCGGCCTCGGAAAATATTCCGGCAGCACAACCTGAGTTGATGCCTCTTCTGGGCGGCGCAATGTTTCGCGAATCCGCACTCTCGCCGGACGGCAAATCCGCCGCCGTCACAACGGTGGAAAATCGCAAGCTGGAAGTATTCACGCTGAAGTGAATTGGCGCCAGCGAGTCGTTCCGCGTTCCGGCTTACTTCAACGTAGCAATCTTTGGTGTTCCTTCAAAATACAGCGGTCCATCACAACGAAGAGGCCAGCTCTTCGCGCAGCAGCTGCCGCGGGTTCGTTGGTTACATCCTCCTGCATCCACACGGCCCGAGCACCCACGCGAATAGCACCTTCCACCACCTCGCCCGCTTCTTCAGAGCGCCGGAAAACATCCACGATGTCGATGTGAATATTTTTCGGCACGGAATCCAAATCGGGATAGGCCTTTTCGCCGAGTACTTCGGTTTCGTTTGGATTTACGGGAATAATTCTGTATCCCGCGCTCTGCATGTAACGCGATACGCCGAAGCTTGGCCGCATGCGTTTCGACGAAAGGCCGACCACGGCGATTACCTTGCTTGAAGCAAGCACAGCTCGGATTTCTTCATCCGCATCTGAGCCGCGCCGGCCGGCAAGGAATTCAGAGGACATGGCCGGTTACTACCGTGGACTTGAAGAGGCGGGCGCGGCGGCGACCAGTTTCGCAAACGCCGCGAGGAAAGCTGCGTTTTCATCGGCGGTGCCGACGGTGACGCGCAAGCCGTGCGGCATCCCCATCCAATCAAGCGGCCGCACAATCACGCCGGACTTTTCCAAAAGCTGCGCAATTTCCGCGGCGCGCCCGGCCGGCTCGATATACAAAAAATTCCCAAATGACGGCACAAACTTCGTCACGAGTTTTTCCAAGCCCTTGGTTAACTGCGTCATCCCCGCTCGATTGGATTCCACGGAGCGCCGAATGTGTTCAACGTCTCCCAGCGCGGCGAGCGCCGCCGCTTGCGAAACCCCCGTCGTGTTGAACGGTGTCCGCACCTTATTCATTTCCGCCAACAACGCCGCGGGGCCAACTCCGAATCCAACGCGTAGACCCGCGAGTCCGTGAACCTTGGAAAACGTTCGCAGCACCAGTAGATTTGCGCCGCCGCGAACCAATTCCAGTGAGCGCGAATAATTCGGATGCTGCACGTAATCGAAGTAAGCTTCGTCCAAAACGACCAGAACGCCCGGCGGCACGCGGCGCAGAAACGCATCGAATTCGTCCGCGGTGAACATCGTGCCCGTGGGATTATTAGGATTCGCAAGAATGATGTACCGAGTACTCGGCGTGATCGCCTTGACGATGGCGTCCAGATCAAACGCGTAATTTTTCAGCGGCACAGCCACCAACTTCGCGCCCGACGCCTGAATCGCAATGTGGAAGAGCGGAAAAGAATCTTCTGATGTGATTCCCTCATCGCCTGCGCGAAGCATCAGCCGGGCAGAAAGATCAATCAGCTCGCTCGAACCCAATCCCAAAATGATGTTGTGCATCGCGACGCGGTGCAGACCGGCGAGCGCCTCGCGCAGATAATGCCCGCCGCCATCGGGATACCGGTTCGCGTCCACAAGAGCGTCGCGTGCTGCCTCAATGGCGCGCGGTGAAGGGCCCTGCGGATTTTCGTTGGAGGCAAGTTTGATGGCGCGAATTTTCAGCTCACGCTCAACTTCTTCAATGGGACGGCCTGGAATGTACGGCTGGATGCCGCGAATGTACGCGGGAATGCGCTGTTCAAATAGTTTGGCCAATTCCGCTGGGTTCACGTTGCTTTCCGGCCCTGCGTTCAGTTTGGCATTCTTACTACGATCTCGTGTAGTTTGTAGACGGCTGGCTGCCTCTATAGGTTACGTGCGGCGCGAATCATGTTCCCCATCAATACTCTTTTCTACTCGATCCGCGCGGCCCGCGATGCGATCAAGACTCGCGGAAAGCTTTTTCAGCTCGCCGGGGCCGAGCTGGCGAAAGGCGCCTTCCGGCAGATTCTCGAGTTCAAGCGGACCCAGCCCGACCCGACGAAGTTTTTCCACGGGATGTCCCGCGGCGAAAAGCTCTTCGCGCAGCGAATCGCGGCGGACACCGGAAAATTTCACTTCGTACCACGGATTCGCTGCGGTTTTCATACCGGCCGCTGCGCGGAGCGGGCGAATCTTCGCGTGCAATTTAGCGGCGAGCTTCGCCTGCTCTTCGGTGCTTAGCCGGCCCTTCACCTTAATCCAATAAGTTTGCGGCAAATGCGGAGCGGCCTTCAGCACGCGATTTGCAAGATCGCCGTCGTCGGTCACAAACATCAACCCGCCGGCGTTGTATTCCAGACGGCCGACGGGAAAAACGCGGTGCGGGAATCCGCGCAGCAATTCGCGCAACGAAAGACGGCCTTCGGGGTCGGAAAGCGTGGAAACATATTTCGGCGGCTTATTGACCAATAGCGAATGGCGCTCCGCGGAAATTTCAACCAAGTGACCCGCGGCCACAATGCGATCCTTACGCGCGTCAGCCTTGCTGCCCAGTTCCTTCACCACTCGGCCGTTCACGCGCACCTGTCCGCTTTGGATCAGCTGCTCGGCATGGCGCCGCGAGGTGATTCCCGCACGTGAAATTATCTTTTGAAGCCGTTCAAGCATCGGGGAGAGCCGGGTGCAAATACGTCTGCTGCTTATGGCGCGTCAGGACTTTCCGTCAGCCGCACGCGCGCGCGGTTCCTCTGCAATTTCATTTGCGGGCGATTCTGCATTCAACGAGCCGACTTCCGCTTCCTCCGCGACGGGCTCCGGAAAATCTCCGGGTTCGGCCGGCGCGATGCCTTCGTCGGAACCCAGCGCCTGGCGCGCAAGTTGCTCGAATTCCTTCAGGCTGGGCAGTTCGTCCAGATCCGAAAGTCCGAAGCGCATCAGGAATTCCTTGGATGTGCGGTACAAAATCGGCCGGCCGATTACTGCTTTGCGCCCGGCCGTGGTGATCAGCCGCTTTTCCAGCAGTGTCTGAATCACGCCCGCGCAGTTCACTCCGCGAATCTCCTGAATTTCCGGCTGCGTTACGGGCTGTTTGTAGGAAATCACCGCCAGCGTTTCAAGCGCGGGCATCGTCAGCCGCAAAGGAGGCCGCAGCGCCTTGATGAACCGTCGCACGGCGTCATGGTGCTGCGGCTTGGTGTAAAACTTGTAGCCGCCGGCCACCTTGCGAATTTCCAGGCCACGCTCGTCGGATACGTAGCTCGCCATCAGTTCTTCGAGCGCGGACCGCAGCTCTGATTTTTCGACGCCGATGGCAGCCGCCATCTGGTCAAGCGAGGCCGGTTCATCCGCCGCGTAGATCACCGCTTCGAGCGCGCTTTTGATTTCCCCAGGATTCATTGTCACGGAGAATTCGTCTCCCGTCCGCAATGCGTTCCGTTATAGATACTGCTCATCAATTTCCGTCAGCGGCTTCAGTGAGCCGTCGTCCGCGAATACAGTATCGAACATTTTGTGCTTCCGGAGATAGATTTCCGTGAAGTGCTGCGATTGCGTGAGCACAACGGCCTGCAAACGCACCATTTCCAGCACTGCCAGAAACGCGACAATCATGGCATGTCGCGAAGCGCACGACTCGAAAAATCCGAGCAGCTCCACGCCGCCGTCTTCGCTCGCGATCAATTGCTTGCGCAGCAGATCGATCATCTGCGCCACGGTAAACTGCGCGTGCTGCAGCTCGATCTTCGTTACTTCCTTGCGACGCTCCAGCACTTGCTGGAACACTTTCACCAAGTCCACAAGTGAAACGACCAGCTCGGCCTCAGTGCCCTCGGTGTCATACAAGGACATGTCCGGATTTGACCACACGTGCTGGAAAAGCTGCTGCTTTTCGTGGAGCAGGTGCGCGGCGTTCTTGAATTTTTCGTGCTCCACCAAGCGGTGCACAAGCTCGTCGCGCGGATCGCCCTGCTCTTCCGCCAACGCCAGTGGATCCGGCGGCAGCAACATTTTTGATTTGATCAAAATCAGCGTCGCGGCCATGTAAATGAAATCGGCAGAGACGTCCACGTCCAGCTCTTCCAGCTTCCTCAGATAATCCAAATACTGGCCGGTGATTTTCGCGATGGGTATATCGTGAATGTTCATTTCCTGCTTGCGGATTAAATCCAGCAGCAGGTCGAGCGGCCCGTCGTAGACCGGCAGGTTCACTTTGTAAGCCGATGAAGGTTGCGGAGTCGCTTCCATCACTGCGCGCCTCCTATTTGCGCGCGCTTCGCTCCCCATCCGAACACCGCCTCGCGCACGCGAGCCATGGTCGCCTGTGCAGTCTTGCGCGCAACTTGCGAACCTGCGTCGATCACTGCCAAAACACGCGCGGGATGAGCGGCATATTCCTGGCGGCGAGCGCGGATTGGCCCGATCCATTTGATCAAATTATCCGCCATCGCCGATTTGCATTCGATGCAGCCGATGCCTGCGGACCGGCACCCTTCCGCTGACCACTTCAGCGTTTCCGGCGGCGAAAAAAGTTTGTGCCAATCGTAGACGGGACAAACGTCCGGATTGCCAGGATCCGTACGTCGCTTTCGCGCAGGATCGGTGACCATCACTTTTGTCTTGGCGCGGATGGACTCGTCACTCTCGCCAAGCTCGATTGCGTTTCCGTAGCTCTTCGACATTTTTCGGCCGTCAGTTCCGGGCACGCGCTTGGCCTCGGTGAGCATAACGATCGGGGGAACAAGGGTCTCGGTCACCGTTATATACCTTTGCCCGTCGGTGCCGATTCTCTTCAGAAAATTGGGCAGTCCTTCTTCTAAGGCCTGAGAACGAAGAACCCTCACATTCGTCTCGGCGACAGTCGCCTGATCGATTTGGCCCCCCGGCACAAATTTCGAGGGCCAATCCTTCCTATAAACAGCCCTCGTGAGGCCTTCCATGTCTTCTCGGCGCCAGCGTTCGTAGTCCGAATGAAACCCAAAAAGTGTATTAAAGGTATGCACAATCTCCCTGCTTAACTCCACATGCGCGACCTGATCTTCTCCGACCGGCACGACCAGCGGCATTCCTTCTTCACCGTAAATCACAATGTCTGCGGTCTGCAGTACCGGGTAGCCTAAGAACCCGAACGTATGCAGATCCTTCCCTTTTATGTTTTCGATTTGCTCTTTGTATGTGGGCACGCGCTCGAGCCATCCGAGCGGCGTAATCATCGAAAGCAGCAAATGCAATTCGGCGTGTTCCGGCACGCTGGACTGCAAAAAAATCACGGACTTCTTGGGATCAAGTCCGGCGGCGAGGAAATCTGTCGCCACTTCAATTGTGTTCTGGGCAATCTGCGACGTATCCGCGTAGTCGCTGGTCAGCGAATGCCAGTCGGCAATGAAGAAAAAACATTCGTTTGACGAATCCTCCTGCAGCTTCACCCAGTTCGCGAGCGCGCCGAAATAATTCCCGATGTGCAGCCGTCCTGTGGGACGCATGCCACTGAGTACGCGCCTTCTCTTTGGTACTGCTTCGTTTGACAATCCCCGCTACCCCTCAATGTAGGCGAATGCAATCTCAGTGCGCGTTACGAAAATCCCCGCCCCTGCAAACCGGGGCAGGCTACAAATTCAACCGCCCCTCGCCGCGCCAGCCGTCTTCGTCTCTTTCACACCGCCAGCCGCCTGGCCCAGCAGATCCCGCGCGATGATCAAACGCTGAATTTCACTGGTGCCTTCGTAAATGGAAATCACGCGCGCGTCGCGATACATCCGCTCAACGTCGCTCTCGCGCGAATAGCCCGCGCTGCCGTGTACCTGTACCGCTTTGTACACCACACGATTTACCATTTCGCTGGCGTAAAGTTTCGCGCGCGCTGCGATCGGTCCTCGGCGCGCCCAGTTGTGATCCCGCGCCCACGCCGCCTGCCACACCAGGCAGCGCGCGGCGTCAATTTCCGTCTGCATATCCGCCAGCATCCACTGAATCGCCTGAAATTCGCTGATGCTTTGGCCGAACGCGCGACGCTGCTTCGCATATTTCGTGGCGGCTTCCAGCGCGCCCTGCGCGATGCCCACGGCCTGCGCCGCAATGCCGATGCGCCCGCCATCCAGCCCCTCAAATGCGACCTTCAATCCCTGCCCTTCTTCACCGAGTCGATTTGCCACCGGCACTTCGCAATTATCGAGCGAGATTTCCGCGGTGTGCGAGCTGCGCAAACCCATCTTGTCTTCGTAGCGATTAATCTTGAAGCCGGGAAAACTTCGTTCGAGTAAGAATGCCGTCACACCGCGCGAACCGGCCGCGGGATCAGTTTTCGCAAATGCCAACAGCACTCCGGCGTCACCGCCCGTGGAAACCCAGCTCTTCGTGCCATTCAATTTGTAAACGCCGCCTTCGCGCACCGCGCGGGCCTGAATTGCCGCGGCGTCCGAACCTGCCTGCGGCTCCGTCAAACAAAACGCGCCCAAAATTTCTCCGCGTGCCAATCGCGGCAAATATTTTTTCTTTTGCTCCTCCGTGCCGTGCTTCCAGATCGGCACGCACACCACCGAGTTCGTCACGCTCAATGTGACGGCGATCGCCGCGTCCACGCGCGCGACTTCCTCCAGCATCGTCACATAAGAGATGGAATCCAGCCCCGCGCCGCCCCAATCTTCGGGAATCAGCATTCCGCAGCAGCCCATCTTGCCCAGTTCCCGGATTTCCTCGGCGGGAAAATGTTCCTGCTTATCGTATTCGCGGACCTTCGGGCGGACTTCCGCTTCCATGAATTGACGGACGGTGTCTCGAATCAGTTTTTGGTCGTCGGTGAGAGAAAAATCCATCGTTTTGCGGGTAGACGCGATGCTAGCACACCCGCGGAGCGATTCCCAATGATGAGTGAGGCGGATTCACCAATGAACTCGGCCACATCTGCAGCAGTTGGCGCCTGAAAAACGACCAGCGCGGGTACTTGCCCGCGCTGGCGTGATTCGTAGAATGAAAAAGGCAGCTAGCGTCCCGTGCCCGAGCCTGAACCTGCCGCCGGCGGCGTATCGGGCGTCTTCGTAAAATCGAAGGTGCAACCGCGCCCCAGAATCCCCGCGCCTTCGTCGCGTGTCCCGGTGCCTTTCGTGTCCGTAAATTGCGCCTTGATCTTGTAGCTGTATTCGTTCCCCTTCATGGCGAAAACACCGTGCGCATTATTCGTCGACACGTGACCTTTGGCTTCCAGTTTGGAAGTTCCGTCGTCGGCAAGTTTGCCGTCAATCACAAGGTAGCCGGGACCGCCTTCTTCGCCGTGCTGACCATGAAAGACGCCGTCCTTGATCGTGCTGGGAAATTCCCATTTGTAGCCGGGCGTCGAACCGTGCGCCTCGCAAGCCAGATGCGTCACCCAATTGCCGTCATATTTCCCACCGGCGATCGAAGCCGCGGGCAATAGCATTGCGGCGCAGCCCACCATGATTCCTGCCAACTTTCGCATTTCCATCGGAGTCCTCCTTTGCATCGAGAACGCAGTTTTCCGCAAATACCAGTTCCCGCCGTCGCGCAATAATATCGCAAATGCCAACTGGCAATCAGAAAAAAGTGCGCACCATCGCCAGCAATCCCAGCGCCAGCAGAGCCACGCCGAGCAGAAAGGTATAAAGCCTGTGGAGGAATTCAGGCTCGCCGGGATAGGTTTCCACGGCGCTCACCAGCCACAATCGGCCGATAAATTTCCCGGTGAAGGCGCGGAACGCCAGCATCGCTCCGACAACGATGAGCGTTAGCGCCAGAGCGCCGACTTGCACATCCAGGAGATTCCCGTTTCCCAATTCCCTGCTCCGATTGCACCGCCGCCGGCCGCCGCGTCGCGCAATTCACAGTCACATCTTGAAGAGTTCGCGCAGGCGCTTGGTCTGCGCGCGGCTCACAGGCACTTCCGAATTTTTCTTGTCGTCCATTTTCAGCACATAGCTGGATTTGAACCACGGCACAACTTCCTTGATGTGGTTGATATTCACCAGGTAGGAGCGATGCGCGCGCCAGAAATTGTCTGAGTCGAGCGACGCCTGCAATTCTTCGATCGTCCGGTAGTTGGACGTGCCCTCCAAATCGCTCGCAACCACGCTGATCAGTCCGTCTTGAATGCTCGCGAAGACAATGTCCTCCGAATCTACGAGCATCATGCGCTGTTGCGCTTTCACCAAGAGCTTTGTGGGCGAGGATTTTGCAAGCCCGAGCTGGCTTACAAGCGTTTCCAGCTTATCCGTCGGCGAAACGCTGGCTTCGAGCATTTTTTTCGCGCGCGAAATCGCTTTGGCGATGCGCGGCTTATCGAACGGCTTCAGCACATAATCCACCGCGTTCACGTCGAACGCCTGCACCGCGTAATGGTCGTACGCCGTGGCAAAAACAATGTGCGGCACGCGCATCTTGCGGTCGGCAAGTTTTTTGATTACGCCGAAGCCGTCTAGGCCCGGCATCTGCACGTCGAGGAAAACAAGGTCCGGCGAATGCTCCTTGATCAGGTTCAGCGCTTCAACGCCGTTTTTGCCCTGTCCGACCAGATCAATTTCCGGAAAGGCTTTCAGCAGGTAGATGAGCTCGTCGCGGGCGGGCTTTTCGTCGTCAATGACTAATGTACTGATGCTCATGGCTTCCGGGACGCCGCACGTCCTTACTGCAGTTTCGCATATTCAGCCTGCGCCTGCTTCAGCAGCGGCAAGCCCGGGTCCGCGTCTTTCCACGCGGCCAGAAAGTTTTGATATTCCGTGCGGGCTTTTTCCTTGTCGCCCTCCGCCGCATATGCGCGCGCCAGACCGAGCGGAGCACAAGCGACGAAAAAATCCAGCACGTAGGCGCCCCGCAAATCGCGGACTCGTTGAAATTCCTTCGCAGCTTCTTCCCCGCGCCCGGCCATTAGCAGCGCGCTCGCTCGAACGTAAAGCGATTCGGTGTTTCCGCGGTCATACGGCTTCGCCTGCTGCATCAATTCAATTGCCTTATCCGCTTGGTGGTGATTCAAGGCGACCAGTGCGCGGATCGTTGGAGCGGTGACGGAATGGATGATTTCGTCGTCCGGGCGCGCGGCTTCCGCCTGGTCCGCCAACTTTTCAGCCTTCGCGTCTTGGCCTGCTCGGGCGTAAATATCCGCCGCCCCCAGCAGAACCGTGGGCGTCTGCGATTTCTTGAGAATTGCGTCGGCCTTCGCGGATGCGTCGCCGGTATTGCCAACCACCGCGTTCATGAAACCGTCGCCGAGCATCATATTCACCTCGCCCTCAACAAGCCCAAGAGAACGCGCCTTTTCTTCGGATTGTTTCGCCAGCTCTTCCGCTCGATGCAACTGCCCCTGCACCGCCGCCGCCTCCACATCCCACTGCAACATGTCGTTCTGCCCTTGGGGGCTTGTCTTCGCCAACTCCTCTTCTTTCGCCGCGGTCGCCAAATCGCCGCGGACATCCGCGAGCGCAACAAGCTGTTCGTGAATCGTGGTGCCCCCGAGCTTCCTTTGAAGTGCGTCGTTCATCACCGCCATCGCATCATCGGGGCGATTCATCGCGGAGTAAGCCAAAGCCGCGAGCGAGTAGCTGTTATATTTCTCGGGATCCAGATTTTTCGCTTCCAGAGAGTTTTCCAACACCTTGTCCCATTGCCCTAGCTGAATGTATGTGCCCGCCAGATTGACGCGCGGGCGATCATCCCTCGGGTATGCCTGCTTGTACTCCGCGTAAGCTTCAATCGCTTTGTCCACCTGATTGTTGTACTGGTAGTAATCGCTGGTGATTGCCAGTTTTTCGCGCTCGCTCGCGCGGTCCTTCGTTTCAAACGCCTTGCGCATATACTGCAAGGCGACTTCAGTTTGGCCGAGATTGGAATATTCCACGGCGAGCCCGCGGTAGGCCATCGCGCAGTTGGGATCCAGCTCAATCGCTTTCTTGCTTGGTTCAATGGCCCCAAGAAAATCGCCGTTATTGTTGCGAGCCGACGATTCGGTGATCAGTTTCAATGCCTCCAGCGATGAAGTCGTCGCTTCGACCAACGGCGTATCGAATTTCTGAATCGAGGCCAGCGATTCGCCGAGCTTGCCGCGCAATTTCGTGCTGGCATCTCCCACGGCATCCAGGACTTTTTCTTTACTCGCCGCCTGGACCTGCTCCTGGCCGATGGTGTTGCCGTTCACGGCGTTCACCGCTTCCAGCGTGACGACGTAAGAGGTGCCGAGCGCGGCAATTGATCCGTGAACGAGGGCCTTTGCGTTATCGCGCTGGCAGATTTCACGGGCGACATCCGGCGTGATGCGCGTGTCGGCCGGGCGATCCATCAGCTTCAACGTTTTCTGAATTTCCTGATCGGATAGCAGACTCAAGAATGGCGACTGCGCGAGGCTCACTTGTAGAGCAGTCTTCAGCGCGCCGTCGAAAACGGGATCGCCCGTAGTATTCGTGAAATCCGCGAGCACAATTCGATCCTGCTCTGTGAGGGCGCTCGCTCGCGAATGCCAGAAGAACAGCAGCGCCATTCCGACGAGGATCACGACTGACAGCGCAGAGCCGGCGATGATCATCCACCGCCGGCCGGAGGAGGTGGCGGCGACTGGCGCGGGAGAGGGCGCTGGAATGCTCGAAGCTGAAGCGATTTTCTGCTTGCCGGAAGATCCAGCCAGAGCACGCGAGGAACTGCTGGCGGCCGTCTCCGGCTCTTCCACAGTCGGCATCACGCCGCTGCGGCCGGATTCGGTTTCGCGCTTCAGGCGCTTCAGGTCAGCGCGCATGTCCGCAGCGGATTGGTAACGCAGCTCGCAATCTTTTTCGAGCGCCTTGTTGATGATGCGCTCGAGTTCCGGCGGCACGTCCGGATTCATGCGCACCGGCGCGACGGGAGCCCTGCTCAAAATAGCCTGAAAAATTACGGCTGACGTATCGCCTCGAAATGGCAGCACGCCCGTCGCCATTTCATAGAGCACGGCGCCAAACGAAAAAAGATCCGTGCGCGCATCCAGCTCCCTGCCCCGGGCCTGTTCCGGGGACATGTAGGCCACGGTGCCGAGGGTGGAGCCGGGACTTGTGAGATGTTCTTCCGTCGCGCCCAGCGTGGCCTGTGTTGTGCCTGCGGCGGTCGTGCCACTGTCCACCGCGCGGCCCGTAACTTTGGCCAGACCAAAATCCAAAATCTTCGCGTGACCGCGCTTGGTCACGAAAATGTTTGCGGGCTTAATGTCTCGATGGACGATGCCCTGCGCGTGCGCGGCGTCCAGCGCATCCGCTACTTCCACCGCCAAATTCAAAATTGTTTCGATCTCCATCGGCCGGCCGGAGATCGTATGCTTCAGCGTTTGCCCGTCCAGGAATTCCATGGCGATGAACGTGCGGCCTTCTTCTTCGCCGATGTCGTAGATCGTGCAGATGTTGGGATGATTCAGCGCCGACGCGGCTTGCGCCTCGCGCTCGAAGCGGGCAAGGGCTTGCGGATCGCGCGCAACTTCTTCCGGCAGGAATTTGAGCGCTACAAAGCGATGCAGGCGCACATCTTCCGCTTTGTAGACGACACCCATGCCGCCTCCGCCAAGTTTTTCGCGAAGGCGATAATGCGAAATTGTTTCCCCCGGCATGTGGCTAGCGTCAGTACCTCAGCGAGGGATGTTATCGGGCGGCTTCGGCAGAGTCAAAGCCTTTGGCGCTCAAGCGTGATCCAACCTCACTGCCGATTGGCGGGCGCGACACTGCGACCCTGATAGACGACCGCCCGGACGCGTTCCAGCGCGTGAATATCCGAAAGCGGATCGCCTTCCACGGCGACCAGGTCGCCTTCTTTTCCGACGGCCACCGAGCCGAGCAATCGATCGAGGCCGAGCAGTTGTGCGCTGTGCAGTGTGCCGAAGATCAACGCCTGCCGCGGCGTCGCGCCGTATTTCACTTCCGTGATGATTTCATCGCGCACCGTGCCTTGCCCCGGTTCATAGGATTGGTCCGAGCCAGCCGCGATGAATACGCCGTTATCGAGCGCCAGCTTGAACGCCGCAAATTCCTTCGCGCCGATTTCGTGCGCTTTGCGCAACGAATAATCGGCCAAATGCAGCTCTTCGCCGTGCAGCAAAATATTGTCCACAATGTAGACCGTCGGGACGTACGCGGTGTGGTTTGCCTTCAACAGGTTCACCGCTTCCATGTCCATGCCCGGCCCGTGTTCGATGGAATCCACGCCGGCATGCAGCGCTGCCAGGATCGTTTCCAGATTTTCGCAATGCGCCGCCACCTTCACGCGCAACATGTGCGCGGTCTCCACGATCGTCTTCAGTTCTTCGGGCGAAACTTGCTCGGCGTCCGGCGAATCCAGTGGCGAAAGCACTCCGCCGGATGCCAGAATTTTAATCACGCGCGCGCCATATTTCAGTTGCAGGTGGACCGCCTTCTCGGCGTCCGCCGGCGAATTGATGAAGCCATTCAGCGGCGTGTAGTAATCCTCCATCGGCAATTTCGCGCCGTAGGTGTAGTGATCGCCGTGGCCGGCGGGAATGGAAATCGCATGGCCCGCGGGAATCATGTGCGGACCGGGAATTGTGCCTTCGTCAATCGCGTCGCGCAGCGCCACATCAATAAAATCGTCCGTGCCCAGCACGCGCACCGCGACAATCCCGCTGCTGAGCGCGTAGCTCATCGCCTTTTGCGCGCGCAGCGTTTCAAGGCCTTCGGACACGTTGGAATTTCGCGCACCAGACCAAATGTGGATGTGCGCGTCAATCAGGCCGGGCAGGACGGTGTAATTGGAAAGGTCCACCTGCTGCGCGCCTGCAGGAGCCGTGACGTTTGCGCCGACGGCGATCACCTTGCCATCGATGATAATGACTCCGGCGTTCGAGATGGCAGGCTTTTCGGCGTCGAAGATCAGCTTGCCGCATTTCACGAACACGACGTTTGGCGCGGCCGGCGCTTCGATCGGCGCGGCCAAGCCCAAAATGCAAGCAACCAAAGCGATGCAGATGCGCTTCATGACATTCCTCCGGTCATCCCGCAAGGCGGGAAGACGACTGTTCACACTTTTCAGGGAATCCGCACGCAACGCTATTGCCCGCGGCCGGAATTGTCAACGTTCATCGCTGCGAGCTAGCCGTGCTCGACGCGCGCCTTAATATCCGAGTACGCCGCTTCGATCAACCTGCTTAGCGCTGCGGAGTTCGTGGGCGTTCCCGGTTTCAGTTTCACATGGCGCATGAATCTGCCGCTGCCTTGTAACAGATGAGCAGGATCCGGCAAAGCGGCACCCTGAAAGAAACCCAAATTCACGTGCGAAGTGAAAACATTGACATAGCCAAACGGAGCTTCTCCCAAACATGCGGTCGGGCAGCCGTCCTGCAGAAGTTCGCGAACTTCGTCGCCGCATTTGCGCATCACGTCAAACCACTTCTGCGCGACGGCGCCTAATTCGCCCGCGTGCCTTTTCATCCACGCCTCTATGGCGGGATCATGCTCGACCGCGTCGTCGAATCGCAGCAAGTGGGTTCGCATCGCCAATGCACTTTTTTCCTTCAACTTTCTTCTTATTCGCTGATCCGATCGCACTCGATCACCATAAATTCCGTCCAGGATTTCCCATCGTCAGATTTTTCGCCTCGCCAGGTGAAATGAGTTTTGGAGATATTTGTATAGCTTGCGCGCGTGAACGCCCACTGCGCACCACTCTCTGCCTTAAAGACGTAGCTGACGGACTGGCCGTCAAACCGCGCTCCGCCGAATTCTTCCGAGGTCAGGTCCGTCCAAGTTCCCTGCAGAGCGTTTAGCCACTTGATGTTCCACATCTGCTTGGTGGAATCGTACACGCGAAAATTCGTGCCGAGCACAAGCAGTTCTCCGGACGGGCCGAACATCTTGTATTCGTCCGCAATCGCATAGCCGTCGAGGATGTACTCACCCAAGCACGTTCTACGAAACGTCTGACATTCGCCATTCGGCGATCTAAACTTGGCATCGAATTTCCATCTGCCGATTAGAAACGCGAATTGCGAAAGTTCTGGGGGCGCATTCGGATTGAGAATGCAAAACGGTCGGTTAATATTTTCCATTGTACCCTCCCTTCCACGGGCAAATGTAAGGGCGCTGCCTGTAGCGCCGCGGTCTAGTTCTGAATTGACAACCACTCACGGCGTCGCGGATACTGCGATTTGCGCATGTAGGATGCAACGGCTCACCGCCGAAGGGCAATGCCCACCTACGATTTCATCGTGGAGGCCTGCATGCCCAATTTAGAAAACCTCAAGAAGCAAGCCAAGCTCATATTGCGGTGGCATCGCGAACGGCATTATCCCGTCGCCGCACAAATCCGCAAGCACTTGCCTCGCTTCGCGAAGACACCCGACTCGGAGATTCTTGCGGCGAGCTTTAAACTCAGCGATGCGCAGGAAATTGTCGCCAGACAGAATGGCTTCGATGGTTGGCGAGCCCTGAAAGCTGAACTCTCGACGGCCCCCGTTAAGACGAAATCATCGCCATTGAAAGCGACGATGGTCGGTGCCGAGCCGCAACTGCTCGTCACGGATATCAAGAGATCATGCGAATTTTTCTGTGAGAAGTTAGGCTTTGCGCTTGAATTCAGTTACGGCAAACCTCCATTCTACGCACAGCTGGCTCGAGACGCGGCGCGACTGAATCTGCGGCGGGTCGAGCGAGCGATCATTGATTCGTCGGTTCGCGATCGCGAGGAGTTTTTGTCGGCAACGATGACCGTCGCTACGGCGGAAGAGATCAAGATGCTGTTTCTGGAGTTTCAGTCCGCCGGTGCTCCGTTTCGACAGACATTGAAAAAGCAGCCGTGGGGCGCCAAGAATTTCATCGTCAAGGATCCGGATGGCAATCTGCTGCTTTTCGCTGGACCCGCAAATTGACGCACTGCCTAAAGCCCGGCCGCGCCGACTTCCCTGCTAGAATGTCCGCGAAATCGAACAGCTGCGGAGGCGAAGGTGGCCGGGAAAAAGGCGAAAGTGCTCTCAAGCAAGCTCGTCTATCAAGGCAAGGTTTTCGGCGTCCGGCACTTGGAACTCATCGAGCCGGGTGGCATCCGCACCACGCGCGACATTGTCACCCACCACGGCAGCGTGGTGATCCTTCCCGTGCTGCCCGACGGGCGCATCCTGATGGTGCGTCAATATCGGCACACGTTCGGCGGATTCATGCTGGAACTCGTCGCCGGGCGCATCGAGCCGGGCGAAAAACCGCTGGTGGCGGCGAAACGTGAACTGGCCGAGGAAACCGGCTATCGAGCCAGGCGCGTACGAAAAATGTTGGCTTTTCTTGCCACGCCGGGATTCGTCCAGGAGCCGATGACTGTCTACCTCGCGACAGGCTTGACTCCGGGCAAAACTCACTTCGACGAAGATGAACGAGTGGAAGCTAAACCTTTCAAGCTAAAAGCCTTGCTAGAGATGATTCGGAAGGGGCAGCTCCACGACGCCAAGTCCATCGCCGGTCTCCTTTATTACTCACAATATATATTTCGCGGTTAGCCGAGTTTTCCACCGCCTGCCAGTTTGACCTAGCTCTGCCAGCCATCCCTTCGCAAACTGATTGCATCTACGTCGGTGGCGAGTACCCGAATGGTACATTCGGCCGCACTCGTGGGGTGTGCATTCAAGGGGCTTCAAAATCCGCATTGCGGAGGAATTCAAATGTCGCAACAGGAGGAACGTTCCTTGGTTGGAAAGGTGAAGTGGTTTAACAATTCCAAGGGTTTCGGCTTCATTGGCCGCGACGATGGACCGGATGTCTTCGTCCATTACACGGCCATCACCGGTGACGGCTACAAGTCATTGCAAGAAGGCGAAAGCGTGGAGTTCGAGATCGTGCAAGGGCCTAAGGGTCCGCAAGCGGCGGAAGTAAAGAAGACCGCGGCCTGATCGTCTTCGCATTCCGCAAATTATCACCCAGACCAGAACGGCCGGACGACGGGTGTGTCGGAACGCGCTGAGGTCAGCGCGTCCCCGTCGTTCGTCTCTATCTTCACTCCATTCTTTTCGATTCCCGCTATACTTACGCCATGGAAAATCGCGAAGTCGCCCGCATTCTGCGCGAAACCGCGCAACTGCTGGAAATTGACGGCGCCATGTACAACCGCTTCCGCGCATACGAGCGCGCAGCGGACCTGGTGGAAGGTCTGGGCGATCGTATCGAGGAAATCGCCAAGGACACCGACAAACTCACCGAACTGCCCGGCATCGGCGACCGCATGGCCGACCATATTCAGGAAATTCTGCGCACCGGCGATTATGCGACTCGGCAAAAACTTTTAAAGAAATTCCCCGCCACACTTCTGGAAGTCACCAAGCTCCAATCGCTCGGTCCGAAAAAAGTCGCGATTATCTGGAAGAAGTACAAGGCCGGCACCGTCGATGCCGTCGAAAAACTTGCACAGGAAGGCAGGCTGCGTTTATTGGAAGGGTTCGGCGAAAAAACCGAGCAGAACATTTTGCGCGCCGCGGAGAACTATAAGAAGACCGCCGGACGATTCATGATCAATCGCGCGGAGGAAACGGCGCTGAAACTGATCGCGCACATCAATCAGCTCGGCGAAAAGAAAGTCGAATCAGTGATTCCCGCCGGCTCGCTCCGCCGCGGCCGCGAAACGGTGGGCGATTTGGACTTGCTGCTGACCGTCGCAAAAGGCTGCACGCAGAAAACTGTCGACGCGATAACCGAGCACATTCTTTCCTATGGCGGCATCGAACAAACTCTGGCACGCGGCGAAAATAAGGTGAGCTTTCGGCTCACCGACGGCATGCAGGTGGATGTGCGCCTGCTGGAAAAGAAATATCAGGGCGCCGCACTGCTCTATTTCACCGGCTCAAAGGAGCACAACGTTTCACTGCGCAGCCGCGCGCTGAAGATGGGTCTGACGCTGAATGAATACGCTCTCGCCACGGTCAAAGGTGAAAAGCCGGTCGCCAGCGCAACCGAAGCAGAAATTTACGGCAAGTTGAAGTTGGACTACATCCCTCCCGAGCTACGCGAAAACACCGGCGAAATCGAAGCCGCGGAAAATCACACGTTGCCAAAGCTAATCGAGCTTGCGGACATCAAGGGCGACCTGCAAATGCACACCGTCGCAAGCGACGGGAAGAACACCATTGAAGAAATGGGCAAGGCCGCGCGTGCCTTAGGCTATGAATACATTGCTCTGACGGACCACTCTAAGGCCGTCACCGTTGCGAACGGCATGGATGACAAGCGCACCGTTCAACAAATCGGCAAGATCCGCGATGCGCAAAAGCGCGTGGATGGAATTCGCCTGCTGGCCGGCATCGAAGTAGATATTCTGAAAAATGGCTCACTCGACTTAAGCGACGACGTTCTCGCGCAACTGGACGTCGTGGTTGCCTCAGTGCACTCCTACATGAATCTCGAGCGCGACGAAATGACCGACCGCATGCTCGCCGCCATCGAAAATCCGTACACGCAGATCATCGCGCACCCCACCGGGCGGCTGCTCCTGCGCCGTGAGCCGTTTGACTACGACATGGATCGCATTCTGAAGGCCTGCCGCGAACGCGGTGTGGTGATGGAATGCAACGCGTACCCCGATCGGCTGGACTTGCGCGATGTTCATTTGCGCATGGCGCGGGATCGCGGCGTGAAAATTGTCATCTCCACCGATTCGCACCGTACGACAAATCTCACACTAATGAAGTGGGGCGTGATTACCGCTCGTCGCGGCTGGATCGAAAAGAAGGACGTCATCAACACGCTGGCGCTTGAGTCGATGCTGGCGACGTTGCGTCCGAAACCCGGCGCGCGGCCAACGGAGAAGAAAGCGCCTGCCAAAGCAGCAAAACCCGGAAGCAAGAAAAAATAAATCCCCGCGAACGGTTTGGTATTCCACAGCGCCTGCCTTTACTATGCTCTCGTGCGGGAAAATTTAGACGCCGACATCGCCATTTCCGCGCGATCCTCTGGTTGGGAACCTCTCCGGCACCGGCTTTTTCGCGATCGCTGGATGGCTTCGTGCGTCTCGAATATCGGCAGCTGGATGCAGGACACCGCTGGAACATGGCTCATGGCGGTCCTCACCACTTCTCCCCTGTTGATCGCGTTGATGCAGACGGCGGCGAGCCTTCCCGTGCTGATTCTCGGTCTGCCCGCCGGCGCAACCGCCGACATGTTCGATCGCCGGCGTCTTCTGATTTTCTGGCAGACGTGGATGCTGATTTCCGTGGCGATTCTCGGCGTCCTAACGTTTGCCGGCGTGATCTCTCCGTGGGCGCTGTTGGCCTTCACGTTTCTGCTGAACATCGGCGCGGCGATGAACAATCCCGCGTGGCAGGCGATCGTGCCGGAGCTCGTGCCACGCGAGGAATTAAGCGACGCCATCGCGCTCAATAGCGCCGGCTACAATCTGGCGCGCGCCGTGGGCCCGGCGCTGGGCGGACTGGGCGTTGCGGCCTTCATTTCCGCCGCGCGTGGCGCTTCGGTGGTTTTTCTCATCAATTCCCTGTCGTTTCTCGCGGTGATTTTTGTGCTGTATCAATGGAGACGTAAACCGCTCTACAAAAGCAGTCTCCCCGCAGAGCGGCTTTCCGGCTCCATGCGCGCGGGCGTGCGTTACCTGGTGCACGCTCCGGAACTGCAAGCAATTCTGATCCGCGCGTTTCTTTTCACACTCTTCGCAATCGCGGTGTGGGCGTTGCTGGCCGTGGTGGCCCAGCACGATTTGCATCGCGGCGCGATGGCGTACGGAATTTTGAATGGCTGCCTCGGCCTGGGCGCCGTGGCTGGCGCATCCTCGCTGGCGAAGGTGCGTCAAAGAATTCCGGCGAACGCGATCGTCTTGTGCGCTTGCGGAGTATTTATCGCCACGCTCTGCGTTCTCGCGCTCGTGCATTTCGTCTGGATCGTAATGCTCACGCTGATTGCGGCGGGCTTCGCGTGGACGAGCGTCACGTCAACACTCAACGCGGCCGTGCAACTTTCCGTCCCGGACTGGGTGCAAGCTCGCGCGCTCGGCCTTTACCAAACTATTTTTATGGGCGGAATGGCCGGAGGCAGCGCATTGTGGGGCGAGCTCGCGGAGCGCTATTCCACTAAGTACGCTCTTCTGGTGGCTGCCGGCGCGTTTGCCGTCAGTCTGCCGCTCTCTGCAAAATTTCGTTTGCGCCAGGGCGCGCCTCCGGATATGAGTCCGTATCACTTCAATCGTCCCGTGCCGGATGTTCAGCTGACGCCATTACCGGAAGACGGTCCTGTAATGGTCACCATCGAATACCTGATCAGTCCGGAAGAATATGAAGGCTTCACGAACGCGATTCACCAACTCCGGCGCGTGCGCATGCGCGATGGCGCAGTGCGCTGGGGCGTTTACCGCGATACGGCAAATCCCGGCCGGCTGCTGGAAACATTCGTCACGGAATCATGGTTGGAATTTTTGCGCGAACGTGAACGCATGACGGCGGCCGATCGCGTCATCCGCGATCGAGTCCGCCAATTCCATCATGGGCCGGAACCGGTCGTGTCCTACATGATTTACGCGAAGCAAATCGGCCGATGACGAAAATTCTTTTCCCGCGCGCCGTTGCAAATCCGCCGGCAATCGGAGATAGTATGTTCTTCCACCATGCGCAAGAACGCGCTCACGCGCGGCGCGCTGCGGAAATTCAGTCCAGCACCGCACATTTTTCATAGCCATTCTAGGGGGAATGGATGCGCCGTCCGTCCAGCATCGCACCGCCAAAAGGAAAATTAGGAGTTTTGACCGTCGGCATGGGCGCCGTCGCCACAACATTCATGGCCGGGGTCGAGTTGGTGCGCCAGGGCGAATCGAAACCGATCGGCTCGCTCACACAGCTCGGCACGATTCGGCTCGGCAAACGCACGGAAGGCCGCTCGCCTCTGATCAGCGACTTTGTTCCGCTCGCGAAACTGAATGACATCGTCTTTGGCGGCTGGGACATTTTCCCAGACACCGCTTATGAAGCCGCGGCGCACGCGGGTGTACTAGACGACAAGGATCTCACCAAGGTAAAGAAATTCCTGAGCGGCATCAAACCCATGAAGGCTGCCTTCGATCGCAGCTATGTGAAGAATATTGACGGCAAGAACGTAAAGAGGGCGAAGAACAAATACGAGCTCGCGCTGCAGATCAAAGAAGATATTACGGAATTCAAGAAGAAGTCGAAGGTTGACCGCGTGGTGGTGATCTGGTGCGGCTCAACTGAAATCTTTCTGACGCAGGACGCCGTCCACAAAACGCCGGAAAGCTTTGAAAAGGCGATGAAGGAAAATCATCCGTCCATCGCCCCGTCAATGCTCTATGCGTGGGCCGCGGTAACCAGCGGCATCCCATTCGCGAACGGCGCGCCGAATCTAACGGTGGACATCCCCGCGATTCAAACGCTGGCCGCGAAGCACGGTGTGCCGATATGCGGCAAGGATTTCAAGACGGGTCAAACGCTGATGAAAACGATTCTCGCGCCGGGCTTCAAAGCGCGGCAGATCGGTCTGAACGGCTGGTTTTCGACGAACATCCTCGGCAATCGCGATGGCGAAGTGCTGGATGATCCCGATTCATTCAAAACGAAGGAAGAATCCAAGCTCGGCGTGCTCGAATACATCCTGCAGCCGAAGCTGTATCCCGAGCTTTACGGCAAGATGTATCACAAGGTCCGCATCGTCTATTACCCGCCGCGCGGCGACAATAAAGAAGGTTGGGACAACATCGATATTTTCGGCTGGCTCGGCTATCCGATGCAGATCAAGGTGGATTTCCTGTGCCGCGATTCGATTCTTGCAGCGCCGCTCGTTCTTGATCTCGTCTTGTTCCTCGATTTGGCCAAGCGCGCGGGCTTCAAGGGCATCCAGGAATGGCTGAGTTTTTATTTCAAATCACCGATGTGCGCGCCGAATCTTTATCCCGAGCACGACCTTTTCATTCAATTGATGAAGCTCAAGAACACTTTGCGCTGGCTGAAGGGCGAAGCACTGATCACTCACCTGGGTGAGGAATACTACGATTAGCGCGAGCTTCCCTGCCTGCGAGTTCGACTCTCTTCATTCGCTCACCGTCTTTATCGTTCGCCATTCTTCATTCCAAATGCTTGGAGGTTCGCGATGAACATTCCACGGAATTTGCTCGTGACGACGGTGGCCGTGACGGGAATGTGTCTTGCGTTGTGCGCCAGCGCGCAGAATCCCTCCGCGTCAGCTGCAAGCGCTCGCAATGCCGAAGTCGCGCGCGTAATGGCCATGCTGGATCACACGCACCAATTTTCCCAGTCGGAAATATCGCCCGATGGAAAGCGGCTCGCGTTCGTCGAAGACGGCGAAAAACCGGGCACTTCTTTCATCTACGTGCGCGATCTACACGCGGCCAGCGGAACGCCCACCATGGTCACCGCCGCGAAAGCCGGCGAGCACACCGAGCGCGACGTTGCCTGGTCACCGCACGGCGCGCGTATCGCGTTTCTTTCTGACGCCACCAAAGCCGGGCAAATGCAGCTGTGCGTCGCCAGCGCTGACACCGGCGCCGGTTCATGCCTCACTCACGTGAAGGGAGAGATTTCCTGGCCGCGCTGGTCGCCGGATGGCAAAACTATTGCGATGCTCTTCATTGAAAATGCGCCGCGCGCCGCCGGCCCGCTTGCCGCGGAAACGCCGGACGAAGGAGTCGTGCAAGAACATCCATTCGAGCAGCGGCTGGCGCTCGTGAGCGTTGCGACCGGCGCTGTGCGGCAAATCACTCCCGCGGATACCTATATCTACGAATTCGATTGGTCGCCCGACGGCAAGCATCTCGTCGTGACTGATGCGCCCGGTTCGGGCGATGACAACTGGTACGTCGCGAAGCTTCACACGGTTGACGCGGCGACCGGAAAAATGACGCTGATCTACGCGCCGCCCGTCGATATTCAAATGGCCGTACCGCGCTGGTCGCCGGATGGCGCTAGCGTCGCGTTCATCGGCGGATTGATGAGCGATGAAGGCGCAACCGGCGGCGACATCTATATTGTGCCTGCCACAGGCGGCAACGCGACAGACGTGACGCCGAAAATATCTTCGTCGCCCGCGTGGCTGGCGTGGATGCCCAACGGCCAACAAATCTTATTTGGCGGGCGCGACAACGGCGGCGTGAATTTCGGCACCGTCGGTGCGGCAACTCAGCAAGTAAACATGTTGTGGCGCGGCGATGAAACAATTGGCAGTGGCGTCTTTGAATTTTCGCTTTCGCGCGACGGCAAAACTTCCGCCGTGATCCGCCAGAGTTACACGCAGCCGCCGGAAGTTTGGGCCGGCGCGGTCGGCTCGTGGTCGCGCGTCACCAGCATGAACGCCGCGCAAAAACCGGCGTGGGGAAAAACGGAAAGCCTCTCGTGGACGAACGCCGGCACGCAGGTGCAGGGCTGGTTGATGTATCCGGTGAATTTCAATCCCGCGAAAAAATATCCCATGGTCGTGAACGTTCACGGCGGCCCCGCCGCGGCCGTCACGCCGCACTGGCCTTCCAGCGGTGAATTCGGCGTGATGCTTTCGCCGGCCGGATATTTCGTTTTATTTCCGAATCCGCGCGGCAGCTACGGCAAGGGCGAAGAATTCACACGCGCGAACGTGAAAGATTACGGGTACGGCGATTTTCAGGACATTATGACCGGCCTGGACGCCGCGCTGAAGGCCGCGCCCATCGATCCGAATCGGCTGGGAGTGACCGGGTGGAGCTACGGCGGATTCATGACCATGTGGGCCGTGACGCAGACGAATCGGTTCCGCGCGGCCGTCGCGGGAGCGGGGCTCGCGAATTGGCAGAGTTATTACGGCGAAAATAAAATCGATAAATGGATGATCCCCTATTTCGGCGCGTCTGTGTATGACGATCCAGCTGTGTATGCGAAGAGTTCGCCGATTACGTTCATCAAACAGGCGAAAACTCCCACGCTGATTTTAGTCGGCGATAGCGACGGCGAATGCCCTCCGCCGCAGTCTTACGAGTTCTGGCACGCACTCAACACGCTGGGCGTCGAAACGAAATTCGTGATTTATCCACACGAGGGTCATCGTTTCTCCCAGCCGGCCCATTTGCGCGATCGCGTGGACCGCGTGACGGACTGGTTTGACGATCACCTGAAGTGATCCACAGTGGGAATGTAAAGCTCACACGGGCTGGCGCATTCGTGTGCGTGCACCGGACGTTTGTGTTATCGTTTTTCTTTCGCAGGCGCATCGTCAGCGGCATTTTTCAGGCATGAAGCTCGCCCTTCGCGCGGATTGCCGACCCAACTGCAAGCGAGGAAGCATTAGATGAAGGCATCCTACAACGGGATTGCGGTTCCGTCCGGCGGCAAGCCCATCGAGTACGCCAACGGAAAATTTTCCGTGCCAGAAAATCCGATCATCCCCTTCATCGAAGGTGATGGCACGGGCCGCGACATTTGGAAAGCTTCGCGCCTGGTGTTTGACGCCGCAGTCGAGCGCGCCTATGGCGGCAAACGTCGCGTAGTGTGGTACGAAGTTTTCGCCGGCGAGAAAGCGTTCAACACATTGAAGGAATGGCTGCCGAATGACACGGTGGACGCCATTCGCGATTTTCGCGTGGCTATCAAAGGCCCGCTCACCACGCCCGTCGGCGGCGGAATTCGCTCGCTGAATGTTGCGCTGCGCCAGATTCTGGATCTCTACGCCTGCGTCCGCCCGGTGAAATATTTCAAGGGCGTTCCTTCGCCCGTCACACATCCGGAAAAAATGGATTTAGTGATTTTCCGCGAAAATACAGAAGACGTTTATATCGGCATCGAGTGGCGCTCCGGCACACCGGAAGTCAAGAAGCTCATCGAATTCCTCAACAACGAAATGTTGAAGGACGGCAAGAAACAAATCCGCCTGGATTCAGGCGTGGGAATCAAGCCCATGTCTCCGTTCGGCACCAAGCGCCTGGTTCGCCGCGCGATTCAATACGCGCTTGCCAATAAGCGCCGGGTTGTGACGCTGGTCCACAAAGGCAACATTCAGAAATTCACAGAAGGCGCGTTCCGCGATTGGGGCTACGAGCTGGCCAAGGACGAATTTCGCGCGCAGATCATCACCGAGCGCGAAAGCTGGATCGTCGGCAACCTCGATGGCAATCCAAAGCTGACTGTCGATCAAAACGCCGCGATGATTGAGCCGGGCCTCGAACAGGCTACCGATGCCTTCCGCAGCGCGCTCTACGCCGAAGTGAAGGGCGTGCTCGACGCGATTTATTTATCGCACGGCCATGGCCAATGGAAACAGAAGCTGATGATCAATGATCGCATCGCGGATTCCGTGTTCCAGCAAGTGCTGCTGCGCGCGGACGAATACCAGGTGATGGCCACCCCGAATCTGAACGGCGACTATCTCTCCGACGCGTGCGCCGCGCAGGTCGGCGGACTGGGCATGGCGCCGGGCTCGAATGTCGGCGATGGCTTCGGCTGTTTTGAAGCGACCCACGGCACCGCGCCGAAATACGCCGATAAAGATGTCATCAATCCCGGCTCCGTGATGCTCAGTGGCGCTATGATGTTTGAGTTTATCGGCTGGCCCGAAGTGAGCAAGCTGATCGAAGACGGCCTCGCGAAGACGATTGGCCAAAAACGCGTGACCTACGATCTGGAACGCTTAATGCCCGGCGCGACAAAACTCGGCACATCACAATTCGCGGCGGCCATCATTGAAAATATGAACAAAACTTGAACGAATCGAACCGAAGGAGATTCAAGACATGCGGAAGAAAGTAACGGTCGTCGGAGGCGGATTTGTCGGCGCTACAACGGCGCAGCGCATTGTGGACGCCGAGCTGGCCGACGTGGTGCTCTGCGACATCATGGAAGGCATTCCGCTCGGCAAGGGCCTGGACATGCTGGAATCCACGCCCATCACGCGTTCCGATTCGCGCGCCCTCGGCGTGTGCACCGCGCAGGGCGATTATCGCGAAACGGCGAACAGCGACATTGTCGTAATGACCGCCGGCTTCCCACGCAAGCCCGGCATGAGCCGCGATGATCTTCTCCGCGCGAACTATGACGTCGTCAAGGCCGTCATCGAGCAGGTCGTCAAATATTCTCCCAACGCGATTCTCATCGTCGTCACCAATCCGCTCGACGCCATGGCCCAGACCGCTTTTAAGTTGAGCGGCTTTTCCAAAAATCGCGTCGTCGGCATGGCGGGCGTTTTGGATTCCGCGCGCATGAGCACGTTTGTCGCGATGGAACTGGGCGTCTCCGTCGAAAATGTGCACTCGTTCGTCCTCGGCAGCCACGGCGACGATATGGTTCCGCTGCCGCGCTATTCCAACGTCGCGGGAATTCCGCTGCCCGATTTGCTCCCGGCCGACCGCATTGCCGCCATCGTTGACCGCACGCGCAAGGGCGGCGCCGAAATTGTGAACCTGCTCAAGACCGGCTCGGCTTACTACGCGCCTTCGGCTGCTGTGGTGGAAATGGTGCAGGCCATCCTGAAGGACAAAAAGAAAATTCTGCCTTGCGCGGCGTATCTGGAAGGTGAATACGGCGTTCGCGGGCTTTTTGTAGGCGTGCCGGTGAAACTCGGCGCGCGCGGCATCGAGCAGATCATTGAAATTAAATTGACGCCGGAAGAAAAAGCCGCGCTCGATAAGGCCGTTGCAACCGTGCGGGAACTCGTCGGCGTTCTCGGCGTCTAGCCCCACCAACAAAGCAAAAATCAGCCTGAGGAGATCCGATCAGAGAAACGGCGTCGAAACCTTTTAGTTCCGGCGCCGTTTCAATTTGCAATCCTGCGCTTTTCGGTTACTTCGGTGTCCCCGCAGCGCTTGCAGGCACCAGCCTGGCGGATTTGATGATCGTCAGCTTCGGAAAATTCGCGGACAAATAAGTGCTGCCGTGATTCGTAATTTGCCCTTGATCCGGCTGTTCGCCGTAGCCCGAGTAGATCTTGTCCACCACTTCCATTCCTGAGATAACCTCGCCGATCGGCGCAAAACCTTGGCTATCAAGCTGCGCATTATTCCCAAAATTGATGAAGAGTTGATTGCTGCGCGTGTTCGGCCCCGCCATCGCGAACGTGACTCGGCCGCGAGTATTGCTTTGCTTCACGGGGTCGTCGCGAAGATTCGCGCCAGGTGCATCGAAAGCCTTGTTCACCTCAGGATGGGCGCTCAATCCAAACTGCGCCATGAACCCGTGGATCACGCGGAAGAAGGCCGCGCCATCGAAGTAGTGGTGCTTCACCAGATTGTAGAACCGGTCCGCTCCGCGCGGCGCCCACGATCGCGTGACGTGAACCACAAATTCGCCGTCGGCCGTGACGAACTTCACGTCATATTCCGCCGGCGCCTGCGCCGTCATCGCTGCTGGATGCAGCAGCGCCGGATCATAGGATCCCGCCGTCTTTTGCGCGGTGGAATTGCTCTGAGCGCCAGCTGCCATCGCAACCGCGAACACACACATCACTGCCAACATCTGCAACAACTTTGTTTTCATTTATCCCCCAGCGCGCGGTTTCAATTCGCGCGGCTCATGATTTGGAATCGATTCACGCTACTTGCTCTTATTCAGTTGCTTCTGCGCTTTCCTCGCCGCGAGCGCCTGCAAATCGCGGCTCACCTGCTCCACTCGCGCCATTACGCGCAGTGTGTTGCCGCCCAAAATTTTGCGAATATCTTCTTCCGAATATCCCTTGCGCAGCATCGCTTCGGTCAATTCGGGTAGCTTGCTGCAATCTTCCATGCCCAGCGGCATCACACTGCCGTCGTAATCAGATCCCAAACCGACGTGATCCGCACCCACAAGTTTAACAGCGTGGTCAATGTGATCCACGATCGCCTGCCAGTACACCGCCGGCAGTTTGTGTTCGGCAATCATCTGGTGCGCCACTTTTTCTTCGTCGCGAATCGCCGCTGCTTCGTTATCCCCCGCGGCCTTTTCCACAGCCGCGGTGCGCTCCTTCAATTCCGCGCTCTTCAGTGACGCGTCGCGATACGCCTGGCTCAAAAATCCAATATTGTAGTTGATCTGAATCACGCCGCCCTTTGCCGCCAGCGCTTTAATCATGTCGTCCGTCATGTTCCGCGGCGCATCGCACAGCGCGCGGCAGGAAGAATGGGAAGCAATCATCGGCGCCTTGCTCACCGCCAGTGCGTCCCAAAAAGTTTGGTCGGACACGTGTGAAATATCCACCATCATGCCCTTCAGGTTCATTTCCAGCACGACGCTCTTGCCGAAATCGTTTAGACCGATGTGCTTCGCGTCATCGCCGGATGACCCCGCCCACTTCGTATCGAGCGTGTGCGTCAACGTCATGTACCGCACGCCTCGCGCCGCGAATTTATCCAGCACGGCCAGATCGTTGTTGATCATGTGGCCGCCTTCCACGCCCATCAGCACCGCAATCTTCCCGCTTGCGTGGATGCGCCGCACATCCGCCGCCGTCTTCGCCAGCGCCAGATCCTGCGGATGCTTTTTCAATTGTTGATCCACGGCGTCAATCAAGGCGAAGGCGCGCTTTTCAGCGTCTGGCTCGGACATCGTCGCGGGAGTCCAAATAGAAAAGAAAATCGCGTTCAGACCGCCGTCGCGCATCCGCGGAATATCGATCTGGCCTTCTGCGTCGCGATGACCCAGATCGAATTGTTCAAACAGCATCCGCTGCGGAGTGTCGTCGTGCGTATCCAGCACGATGGAACCGAAATGCAAATTTCGCGCCTGCTCGGAAATATCATCGCTGTTCGTACGCACGGAAAGCAGACTCCCGGCCATCAAAACTGCTCCGGCCAGCACTTTGTACGTGATTTGCATTGGAGATTTAGCAGGCGCGCCTAGCCAAGCAGCCAGCCGGTCACCGTCTGCAAGATCGAATCGCGATTTACTTCGGCCAGCGATTCCGTCAGCGGAATGGATTTCGGGCACGCGCGCACGCAATTCTGCGCGTTGCCGCAATCCTGCACTCCGCCCGCGCCGCTGATTGCCTGCAAGCGTTCTTTCTTATTCATTGCACCCGTCGGATGCATATTAAACAGGCGAACCTGGCTCACAATCGCCGCACCGACGAAATTGCTGTGCGCGTTCACCTGCGGGCACACTTCCAAACAAATTCCACACGTGATGCACTTTGAAAGCGGGTAACCTTTTTCCTGCACCTCCGGCGCCATCTTCGGGCCTTCGCCCAGATCGTACGTGCCATCAATCGGGATCCACGCCTTCACGCGCTTCAAGTTTTCAAACATCACGTTGCGATCCACGGCCAGATCGCGCACCACCGGAAATTTCGACATCGGCTCGAGGCGAATCGGCTGCTCCAGGTGATCCACCAGCGCCGAGCACGCCATCCGCGCCTTGCCGTTGATGACCATCGCGCACGAGCCGCAAATTTCTTCTAGGCAGTTGGAATCGTAGGTGATCGGCGTCGTCGGTTTGCCATCGCGAGTCACCGGCCGTTCGGCGATGTCGCGCAGGCAAACGATCACGTTCATTTGCGGGCGCCAGGTCAGCTCAAATTCTTCCCAGCGGGACACCCCGCCCGGCTCGGCCATCCGCTTCACTCGAACGATCACTTTCTTGCCGTCAGCCATGTTTCCCCGCTGCTTCAATTCACAATTCTAATACTTGCGCGTGCGCGGCGGTATCTGCGCAATGTCCACGGCCTCGTATGTCAGTTGAATTTCGCCGTTCTTCCATTTCGCGCGGGTAGTCTTCAGCCATTCCGCGTCGTTGCGCTCCGGAAAGTCCGGCTTGTAGTGCGCACCGCGTGATTCATTCCGCGCCAGCGCGCCCAAGGTAATCACTCGCGCCAGAATCAGCATGTTGTAAAGTTCGCGCGCGAACGCCAGCGTCTGGTTCGACCAGCGCGTGCGGTCGGAAAGATTCATGCGCTTGTAGCGCTCCAGCAATTCTTGCAGCTTCGCGTCGGTGCGCTTCAAATCCTCGTTCTTGCGCGTGACGGTCACATGCTCCGTCATCCACTCGCCCATTTCTTTCCAAATGGTGATTGGATTCTCGCCGCCCTCTTGCGCCACCAGCGCCGCGTTGATTCCCTGTTGCCGTTTCTGTTCCCGCTCGAACGCACTTGGCGGCGCGCTTTCATATCCGGCGCTCAACCCGCGTCCGTATTTCACCGCCGCTGGGCCGGCGACCATTCCGCCGTAAATGCAGGACACCAGCGAATTCGCGCCCAAGCGGTTTGCGCCGTGATATTGATATTCGCATTCGCCTGCCGCATAAATTCCCGGCACGTTCGTCGTCTGGTTATCGTTATCAATCCAAATTCCGCCCATGGTGTAGTGCATCGCCGGGAAAACTTTCATCGGCTCGACGTGCGGATCCACGCCGATGAACTTTTCATAAATTTCGAGTATGCCTTCCAGCTTGCGGTCCAGCACGTCGCGCGGAATGTGCGTCACGTCCAGATACACGGCCTGCTGGCCGCCGATGCCCAGCTTCAGCTCAAAGACAACTTTGTGAATCGCCCGCGTCGCGACGTCGCGCGGCACTAGGTTTCCGTACTTCGGATACCATTCTTCGAGGAAATAAAACCGCTCGCTGGGCGGAATCGAATTCGGGGGGCGAGTGTCCGTTGCGCTCTTCGGCACCCATACGCGCCCGCCCTCTCCGCGCGCCGATTCGCTCATCAACCGCAGCTTGTCTTCGCCGGGGATCGCCGTCGGGTGCACTTGAATAAATTCGCCGTTCGCGTAGTCCACACCCTGCTGGAATAGCGCCGACTGCGCCGTACCAGTGCACACGACGGAGTTTGTGGAACGGTAGAAAATCGCGCCGTTGCCGCCGGTGCAGAAGATCACCGCGTCGGCCGGGAATGTCTTCACTTCCATGGTCCGTAAATCCATGGCGCAGATTCCGCGGCACACGCCGCCGTCGTCTATCACGGCGGAAAGGAACGTCCAGCCCTCATATTTCAGCACTTTTGCTTCGGACTCAAATCGCCGCACCTGCTCATCTAGCGCGTAGAGCAGCTGCTGCCCGGTCGTCGCTCCCGCGAAGGCCGTTCGATGGAAAAGAGTGCCGCCGAACCGCCGATAATCCAGATTTCCTTCCGGCGTGCGGTTGAACATCACTCCCATTCGATCCAGCAAATCGATGATTCCCGGCGCCGCCTCGCACATGCGCTTCACCGGCGCTTGATTCGCCAGGAAATCGCCACCGTAAATCGTGTCGTCAAAATGCTGCCAGGTGGAATCGCCTTCGCCCTTGGTGTTTTTCGCGGCGTTGATTCCGCCCTGCGCGCAAACCGAATGCGATCGCTTCACAGGCACAATCGAAAAAAGTTCGCAGTTCACGCCCGCTTCGGCCACGCGGATGGTGGCCATCAACCCGGCCAAACCTCCGCCCACGACGATGATTTTCGGCTGTCTCATTGGTTCGCGATGTACCCGTTCAGGGGATGCCATCCATTGCGGAAGCAGATAACGACCGTCACGCTCATCACGATCAAAATCGCAGCCACCACAACTCCCAAATAGCCCGCCGCGCGCTGCGACCTAACAGTTGCCGCCAATCCCCACTTGCAGAGGAAATTCCAAATGCCCACGCCGAGGTGGATGGAACACGCCGTCACGCCGACGAGGAAAAAGATAAAAAAGAAATTGCTCTGCATGTCGTTGTACACGTAGTCGTAATTCGACATGCCGTGCGACACCAGCCGCTCCGTGTAAACGTGCCAGCCGATGAATGCAAACGCGATCAGTCCCGTCCAGCGCTGCGTGGTGAACATCCAGTTCCCCACCCACGGATATTGCGACACGTTTATCTTTCCTCGGTACCACACATAGAAACCGTAAAGCGCGTGATACAGGATTGGGAGCCAGATTATTCCGATTTCAAGAGGCAGGCGCCAGGGGATGGTTTGCAGGGAGTGAGATGCTTCGTTGTAATTCGCGCTGCCGACCAGCGAGTAGCTGTTTTCCCAGATATGGTCGGCCATGTATGCGCCGACAGGGATAATTCCGCTAAGTGAGTGCAGTTTGCGCCAGAAGAAACTGTGGTCGGCTTGCGCACCCGGAGCGGTCATCTATTTCGTCTTCTCCTTTTCGCGGGGAAGGGTGAAGAGCGTTTCCCGCTTCGCGCGTTGCTCGCGAATGGTACATCCGCCAGAAGTTTCAGTATAGAAATATCCAGACGGTATTGCAAGGCGCACACACCGCCGATTTTTGCCTCGCTGCCGCGCGCGTTCTCGTTATACTGGCCACGTCTGTCCCTTCGGAAAGTGCCGAGAGGCGTAGATGAAGGTTTCCGCCAGCCCCGATCTGGAATTTCTAGTAGATCACTGGATGCAGCAGTCTGTTCCGATCGATTCGAGTGTGTTCACCGCGTTTTCCGCCGCTCTGTCGGCGGTGTTCAACGTCAAGCCCGATGAAGTCGCCATCCTGGCCGTCTCCGCGAACCATTCATTCCTCAGTTTCCTCGTGCCCGAAAAATTGCAAACCGTCGGCACGATTCCGCTGAATAGCACCACCGCGCTCGTTGCGCGCACGGTCCGCGAACACAAACCGGAAATTGTCAACGCATTTGCCGGATCGCGCCACGCCAGTGTATTTGAAGGCGTGCCGCTTGTCGAAGGAGAGGTCGCCATCATCCAAAAAATCATGAGCGCGCCCATTCTTTCCGGCAAAGAAGTCATTGGCGTCGTTCAAATTTCGCGCAAAGGACACTCTCAGGGCGCCGCGGGACCCGATTTTGGCACTTCCGATCTGCGCGCCCTGCAGGCACTGACTCCCACGCTCGGCAAATTCATTCAGCTCGCGAAAAAATCCTGACGCCACTCAGCGGACAGCGCGCTGTTTACGTCTCCGTCCCGGTTCATCCTGTTTTAACCTAATTCGCATTGACACTGCCGGACGTTCTTGCTATTTTCGCGTGCGCTTGAATTTTCATCATCTCGAGCGTTCATCGGAGGCAAGGCCCGGCGCCATCCATGCCATTCGTCGCAAAGAAAATTTTCCTCACTAAAGGCGTCGGTAAACATCGCGAAAGGCTTTCGAGCTTTGAGCTTGCCCTTCGCAACGCGGGCATCGCGGCCTGCAACATTGTTCGCGTCTCTTCCATCTTTCCGCCGAACTGTAAATTGATTTCACGCAGCGAGGGTCTGAAGCACATCAAGCCCGGCCAGGTCGCGTTCACCGTCATTAGCGAAAACTCCACGCGCGAACCGCACCGCCTCATCGCCGCCGGAGTCGGTCTCGCGCTTCCCGCGCAGAAAAATATGTACGGCTATCTTTCCGAGCATCACTCCTTCGGTGAAACCGAAGAAGTTGCCGGCGAATATGCCGAAGAGCTGGCCGCTGAAATGCTCGCCACCACTTTGAATGTGGAATTTGACGCCGATCTTTCCTGGGACGAAAAAAAAGAGGTCTACCGCATTTCCAATAAGATCGTCCGCACCATGAACATCACGCAATCCGCCGTCGGCGATAAGCGCGGATTGTGGACCACCGTTCTGGCGGCCGCGATTCTGCTCGAAGGCGACTGACTCCCTTTCCGCGACTTTTCTTCTTCCGCCCGCATCAATCTCGCATGTTGAATTGTGCCCGTATGATCTGGTCTGGCCGAGAAAATCTCACCTTTTCCATTTATCGGGTGATACAAACGACTGGTGACTCCGGCGCCGCCGGAATCCTAAATTGAGGTGACGTCTATGGCCATCCTCCTTCAGTCGAACGTCCACATCTGGGGCTTAGTGGTTCCGCAATCGCTGATCGCCTGGATCTTGATCGGCCTCGTTGCCGGCTGGCTCGCGGGCACCATCGCGCGCGGTCGTGGCTACGGCTGCCTGGTCAACATTATTCTCGGAATGGTTGGAGCGGTTCTGGGCGGTTGGATTTTCACCAAGCTCGGAATTCTCGGTGGGGGGTGGCTCTACTCGCTTGCAGCGGCAACCGTCGGCGCCGTCGTCCTCGTCGCTATCGCGCGAATCTTCGGCGGCAGCTCTTCCGACGTGGACTAAACTCACTTTCGTGGCGGGATTTGCGTACGTGGGTTGCACCACCTGACTAGGTGACCCGGGCCTTCAATGCCGCCGCACCTTCGGGAGTCAGCCGAATCATCTCCTTTCCGTTCACGCGCTCGCGTGCAATCAGCTTCCGCTCATTCGCTTCTTCCCACACCGGCAAGCGCGGACACGACGTCCGCCACACCTCGATCACGTCGGCGTAACTTCTTTCGCCGCTCGCCACAAATTCAAGCAAATCCAGCACCAGCGCCTCGACTGTTTCGCTCATCTTCAAGTCCACCGCACTTCATCCAAATATACAACACGGTACGCGTTTCCGCGCGCCGCCCTGCCCTTTCTTCCTCGTGTGGTACGATGGAGCCCGCTAAAAACTGGAGAATTCATTGAGTCAAAAGTCACTCTGGGCCATTCCTCTCGGAGGCCTGGGCGAATTCGGCATGAACATGATGGCGCTCCGCTACGGTGACGACATCATCGTCATTGACGCCGGCATGATGTTCCCCGAATCGGAATTGCTGGGCGTGGACATCGTCATCCCTGACATCGCCTACCTGAAGCAGCACAAACACATGGTCCGCGCGTTGATCCTCACGCATTGCCACGAGGATCACATCGGCTCAATTCCCTACATTCTGCGCGATATCAACGTCCCGATTTACGGCACGCGATTCACGCTGGCGCTGGTGAAAAAACGCCTTGAAGAGCGCGGCCTGCTCGAACAGGCGAAATTGAACGAAGTCCGCGCCGGCGCCACAACCACCCTCGGCCCGTTCGAGATCGAATACATTCACGTCACGCACAGCACGATCGATTGCGTCGCGCTCGCCGTCAAGACTCCGCGCGGCGTCATCATCCACACCGGCGATTACAAAATGGATCCCACGCCGCCGGACGGCCAGCCTTTCGACCTGCACGCATTCGCGCGCTACGGCCAGCAGGGCGTGCTCGCGCTTTTCAGTGACAGCACCAACGTCGAGCGGCCAGGCTACACGCCGTCGGAACGCGGCGTCGCTTCGCGGCTGGAAGAACTTTTCCGCAGCGCGCCGCGCAAGGTGCTGGTCTCCTGTTTTGCCTCATCCATCCACCGCATTCAAATCGTGGTGGACATCGCCGGCGCCGCGGGCCGCAAAGTCGGTTTCGTCGGCCGCAGCATGGTAGATAACGTCGAAATCGCCTACGAACTCGGCCTGCTGCGCATTCCAGACGGCGTGGTCGTCCGCCCGCAGGACATTCGCTCATTCGATCCACACAAGCTGGTCGTTCTCGCCAGCGGTAGCCAGGCTGAGCCGATGTCCTCAATGTCCCGCATCGCCGTGGATAACCACCGCATGGTTTCCGTGGACGAAAATGACACCGTGATTCTTTCCGCGCGCATCATTCCCGGTAATGACAAAGCCATTTTCCGCATGCTCGACCACATGTTCCGCCGCCGCGCGCTGGTCTATTACGATAACAACGCAGGACTCATCCACGTTTCCGGCCACGCCAGCCAGGAAGAACAGAAACTGCTGTTGCAGCTCGTGAAGCCGCGCTATTTCATCCCGATTCACGGCGAATATCGCCAGCTTTTTCGCCATGCCGCACTCGCGCACCAGTTGGGCGTCGTCTCCGGCGAAATTATTCTGCTGGAAGACGGCCAGCCTCTCGAGTTCAACGAAGCCGGCGCTTTTCGCCGCGAGCCGCTTCCCGCCGGCCGCGTCTGCGTGGATTCCGGCTCGCTTGAGGAGATCGAAGATATCGTCATACGCGATCGCCGCCATCTTTCCGAAGACGGCGTGGTCGTGCCCATCGTCGCCATGGATAAGCACAATGGCCGCCTCGGCTCCCAGCCGGAAATCGTCACGCGCGGATTTCTCCCGTCCGACGACGATCAGGGCCTGATTGCCGGTGCGCGCGAAATCGTGCTGAAAACCATTCAAAACTCTAATGCGGAAGAACAGGGCGACTGGACCGTGATGAAAGAAAAAATCCGCGTGGACCTGAAGCGCTATTTGAACAAGCAAACCTCCAAGCGGCCGCTGATCCTGCCCGTCATTCTGGAAGTCTAGGCTCGCGCCGTTGAGCTTCACGCTTCGCCCCTACGCCGCATCCGATTTCACGGCGCTGTATGAACTTGACCGCGACTGCTATCCACCCGGCATCGCTTACAGCCAATACATGCTGCGCTGGTATCTCCGCGCACCCGGCGCGATTTGCCTGCTTTCGGAATCCAGCTCCAAAGAAATTCAGGGATTCATCCTCGTCGAAGCCGAACCTCCGCGCGGCCACATCATCACGCTGGACGTAGCCGAAAGCGCCCGCCGCCACGGCCTCGGCACCCAGCTCACTTCCGCAGCAGAATCCGCGATGGCCGAGCGTGGTGTTGCCACCGTGGAACTCGAAACTCGAGCCGACGACTCAATCGCCATTGCCTTTTGGCAGAGCCGCGGCTATCGTGCCGTTGGCAGAATCCCGCGCTACTATCTGGACCGCATTGACGCGCACGTGATGCGCAAAACGCTTGGCCCAGCGCCGAACGATCGCGCCGCAAAGGAGAATTGACGCCGCATGCCGCTCTTCCAAGCCATCATCCTCGCCGTCGTGCAGGGGCTCACCGAGTTTTTACCCATCAGCAGCAGCGCGCATCTGGTTCTGATCCCCTGGCTCGCGGGCTGGCCGGAGCAGGGCCTCGCGTTTGACGTCGCGCTTCACGCCGGCACTCTTCTCGCGGTACTCCTCTACTTCATCCGCGACTGGATCGAGCTGCTTCTCGCCGGCTTCGGTATTCGCAGCAACGCCGGCATGACGGATGCCGACCTCTCCTGGAAGCGCCGCCTTTTCTGGCTGCTGGTGATCGGCACTATCCCCGGGGCCATCGTCGGTTTGCTGTTCGAGAAAACCATCGAAGATCGCCTCAGCCAGCCGGTTCCCGTTGCCTGCGCGATGATCGCCCTCGCGCTTGTGATGTGGTACGTAGACCGCCTCGCAAATCTCGAACGCCACATGCCGCAGACCAATCTGCTCGATTCCATCATCATCGGTTCGGCGCAGGCCTTGGCGCTTTTTCCCGGAGTCTCCCGCTCCGGCGTCACAATTTCCGCGGGCTTGTTTCGCCGCATGACGCGCGAAACCGCCGCGCGCTTTTCTTTCCTTCTTTCCACGCCCATCATCGCCGGCGCGGCAATCAAGGAACTGCCGAAGCTCATCCATGCCCGCCACGCGGGCACGCTGGATCTGCCGCTCTCAACTTTGTTCATCGCCATCGCGGTTTCCGCCGTGGTCGGCTATGCCGTCATCGGTTTTCTTCTGCGTTACCTCCAGACACGCACGCTCAAGGTTTTCGTTGTCTACCGCATCCTCGCGGGTATAATTGTCCTGTTACTTGTTGCACTCCACTGGGGCACCTCGCGATAGCGCCCGCGCGGTCCAGAGGTAAAGTAACACCCGCTATCCGCTCGCCTGGGGGAAGTCGTGCGCTTACTTACGCCTACTGAAAATCACCGGCTGAACGAATTGTTCGGTTTTCTCGGCTGCACCATGGGTCTTCTCGTGGCGCTCAGCCTGCTTTCTTACAATCCGCATGACGCGTCGCTGAACGTTTCGGCATCGTCCGGTGGGCGCGGGCCCACGAACTGGATCGGCCCCGTCGGCGCGCACGGCTCCGATCTGCTCTTTCAGGGATTTGGCTATGCGGCGTTTTTGCTGCCCGCCGGAATCTTCGCGCTCGGCTACCGCTGGTTCCGCAGCCGCGAAGTGGGATCGCCGGTCGCGAAACTCATCGGTTGGGCGCTGCTGGTGCTCTGCCTCCCTGCCCTGGTTTCCCTGTGGCACTTTCCAGAAGTTCGCGGCGCGGCGCCTCCAGGAGGTCTTTTCGGTGACCTCATGGCCGCCGGACTTGTCGCGGCATTCAATACCGTCGGCGCACAACTCGTCACCGTCGCCGCTCTCCTGACGGCGCTGTTCCTCACCACGCAATTTTCCTTTGTTGGCGCACAGGAATGGGCGAAAGGCCCGCTCGCGAAATTGCAGCCACTGATTCGCGTAAAGGATCGCTGGGACGCCTGGCGCGAGGCGCGCGAAGAAGCCAAGCTCCGCAAGAAAGTGGAAGACATCAAGATTTCAGGCCGTCCAGCCGTGATGCCGCAGGTAAAGATCGCACCTATCACGAAATCGGCCGTCGCCGACGAAGTGGCTGAGGCGGAAGAAACTGCCGACGAGAAGGGCTCCTCCGAGGAGGACGACGGCGCACCAAAGTCCAAGCGCCGCTTCCCTGTGATTCTGCGTTTCGGCAAAGGCGACAAGAACGACAAGAAAGATGTGCAGACGCCAAAGCCCTCCGCCGGCGGACCGAAAATTTCCAGCGGCCCGGCAAATTTCCGTCTGCCCTCGCCTTCCCTGCTGAAATCCGCGGAGCGCAGCGAAAAATTGCAAGAAGAAGAGCTGAAGGCCTGCGCGCACGCCATCGAGGAAAAGTGCAAGGAATTTGACGTCGGCGGCCACATCACGCAAATCAATCCCGGCCCCGTCGTCACCACTTACGAATTCAAGCCGGAAGCAGGCATCAAATACAGCCGCATCACCGGACTGCAGGACGATCTGTGCCTCGCCCTGAAGGCCGAATCCATTTTGATTGACCGCATCCCCGGCAAATCTACGGTCGGCGTGGAAGTCCCGAACCACAATCGTCAGACCATCGCCCTGCGCGACGAAATCGAATCCGCGGAATTCACCAACTCCGCTTCCAAGCTCACGCTCGCTATGGGCAAGGACCTGATCGGCCGCCATCGCATCAGCGACCTGGCGCAAATGCCGCACCTTCTGATCGCCGGCGCAACCGGCACCGGCAAGAGCGTCTTCCTCAACTCGCTGATCGTTTCCATGCTTTACAAAGCCACGCCGGATGAATTGAAACTCGTGATGGTAGACCCCAAACGGCTGGAACTCGGCCTCTACGAAGATATTCCGCACCTTCTCGCGCCGGTCGTCACGGACCCCAAGGTTGCGTCAAACGTGTTGCGCAACGCCACGCGCGAAATGGAGCGCCGCCTGAAACTTTTGGCGCAGCGCGGTGTGCGAAATATTGACCAGTACAACCGCACCTTCAAGCGCGGCGAATCGCTTTCACTCTTCGATGACGTGGAGGACGTCGAACACAAGCCGCTTCCCTTCATCGTCATCATCATTGACGAATTGGCCGACCTGATGATGGTGGACACCAGCAACGTCGAGGCCAGCATCACGCGCCTGGCGCAAATGGCCCGCGCCGTGGGCATTCACCTGATTCTCGCCACGCAGCGGCCGTCCGTGGATGTGATCACCGGCCTCATCAAAGCCAATTTCCCGGCGCGCATTTCCTTTCGCGTCGCCAGCAAAGTGGATTCCCGCACCATTCTCGATTCCAATGGTTCCGAATCGCTGCTTGGCCGCGGAGATATGCTCTACCTCCCCGCCGGCTCTTCGCGCCTGCACCGCATTCATGGCCCACTCGTCACGGAAGAAGAAATTTCCGCCGTGTGCGAATTCTGGCGCGCGCAGGCCAAGGCCGTGTACAACGAAAAATTGCTCGAGCCTCCCAAGGAAGATTCGGCCACGGGCGAAGAAGGCGGCGAGGGTGGCGAAGATGTGGACGACGAGTTGTATCAAGAGGCGGTGCGCGTGGTTTGCGAAGCCGGCCGCGCCTCCACTTCCACTTTGCAGCGGCGCCTGCGCGTCGGCTACGGCCGCGCCGCGCGATTGATCGACATCATGGAAAAGGACGGCATCGTCGGCCCGCCCGACGGCACCAAGCCGCGCGAAGTCCTGAAGAAAAAAGACTGGATGCGCGAGTTCGATTCGTCCATGAAGTAGACCGCGGTACTTGTAGGGGCGGGGCTTGCCCCGCTCGGTGTGTTTTTTGTCATCCTGAGGGCATCCGACCAGGATGTCCGAAGGATCTGTGTGGAAGGCTGGCACAGAATTACATTTGTGAGCGCGGGCTGCCACATGTCCTTCGTCGGCCGTCCGGCACGATGGGACGACCTCCTCAGGATGACAACGCAAAGATAGAGACATCGCTCTAGAACACTCTTTTTCCTTTTCTTCCCGCGTCCCTTTTCCTCCCGCTCTGATTCGCTTACAATGTTTGCTCTCCTCGGTGCCGGGGTAGCTCACCGGTAGAGCGCGGCCCTGAAAAGGCCGGCGTAGGCAGTTCAACTCTGCCCCCCGGCACCATTAAAAAAGCACAAATTACGGAGGTGACCTTTGGTTGACGGAGCAAAATCACCGTCTTCGGATAGATTCGGCGCGTCTGAAAAGCGGGACTACCGACCATTCATTCAAATGCATGATGTACCGAAGGGGTGGGTCTACTACCCGGATAGCTTCTATTTAGCGAGCCTACTCATCGTCGAGAGCCTCTTAGCCCGCACCGGATTCCCTCCCCTAGAAGGAACAGCAGCGGTATTTTTGTTTCGTCACTACGTAGAATTATCCCTAAAGAACCTAATCATGTATGGCCGCGTCCTGGCAAGTCTGGAGAAAAACGCGAGCGCGAGTGATGTCGAAGAGATTAGAGGTGGTCACAGCTTACGAAAACTTTGGGGAATGTGTTTAGCGGAGGCCAAACCAATGGTGGACGTATCTGTCTGGAATAATTGTGATGTTCGATTTCTCGAAAAATGCGTCGATGAATTAGATAATCACGACAATAAGGGATTCGCATTTCGGTATCATTTTGAAGGTGGCGAACAATGCGGTTTTGATTTTCACCAACTCTTAGAGACCATGCAACACGCTTATCGCGTACTTCATACCCTACAAGAAGAGCTCGACGACACCCTCGATGCGAACGAGATTCAGAGATAGAGCGATCCCGCGTGCCCGGCTAAAAATCCGCACGCAGAATTCATAGAATACCCAGCGACATACTTGCCGCATATAATCGTTAAATGGCTGCCAACCAGGATGTGAAGAATGTACTGCAACAAGTAGGTCGGCTGGAAAACTTCCTAAACCGCGAAAAATTCCAACCTGCGACAGCGAGTTATCGAACTGCGGTACTCCTGCCATTACTCTCTAAAGCGTTGACGGTTGGACGAGCCGTGTGTGCACTCGTTCAGGCAGGATTCTGCGCCGAGGCTTTTGCTACGACGCGCACGGTGATTGAAATCTTCTTCACAGTTCGATACATCACGAATAAAGAGACAGAAAAGCGGGCTGAACGGTACGTCAAATACCATGCGAAGGTGAGTACAGAATGGATGAAATCAATCCGGCAATATCTGCCGGACATGGTAGAGAAGCTTCGGCCCCTAGACGCACAGATCATGAAAAACGCGGAGGTATTTGATAGTCGGGCTCGCTGGGCAGGACCGGGTGTAACCGCAAAGACAATGGCGCATGAAGAAGACAGTTTTGAGTACAA
>Ga0335078_10001114_pt1 | contig 40756 bp, 29 predicted proteins | sample Lox_Sample_32_FD_206711 | JGI IMG/M metagenome (GOLD analysis project Ga0335078, IMG submission 206711) | Soil microbial communities from Loxahatchee National Wildlife Refuge, Florida, United States - Lox_Sample_3.2 | ecosystem: Environmental > Terrestrial > Soil > Wetlands | place: USA...
GTGGGTTTGAGTGTCAATTCAGAATAAAGCGCGTCGAGATTCATCCGGATATTCTGCCGCAAGTGCGCCGAAGCGCAATGCGAGAAATTTCTCGCCCGCGATTTCATTTCCCGTTTTAATCTCCGTCACATGAAACAGAAAGCTTACGCCGCCGCCGGCGTGGACATTGATCTCGGCAACCAGGTCAAAGCCACCCTGCCGCAGTTGCTCGCCTCCACCCACCGCCGCGAGGTGCTCGGCAAGGTCGGCGGGTTCGGCGGCCTGTTCGCGCTCGACGTCAAAAAATACCGCGAACCGGTCCTGGTCTCGTCCGTGGACGGCGTCGGCACCAAGCTCAAGATCGCCTTTGCCATGGACCGGCACGACACCATCGGCGCCGACCTGGTGAACCATTGCGTCAACGACATCGCCGTGCTGGGCGCCGAACCGCTGTTCTTTCTCGATTACCTCGGCACCGGCAAGCTCGAGCCGCACGTGTTCACCGACATCATCAAAGGCTTCGCGCGCGCCTGCGCGGAAAACCATTGCGCGCTCATCGGCGGCGAGACGGCGCAAATGCCCGGCTTTTACCAGAAAGGCGAGTACGACGTCAGCGGCACCATCGTCGGCGTGGTGGAAAAATCCAAAATGCTCAACGGCCGGAAAACCGTCCGGGCCGGGGACGCCGTCATCGGCATCGCCTCGAGCGGCCTGCACACCAACGGCTATTCGCTGGCGCGGAAGATTTTTTTCGAACAACTGAAGCTCAAACCGCAAAGCCGGGTGGCCGGGCTGAAAAACACCCTCGGCGCCGAGTTGTTGAAGGAGCACATCAGCTACGGGCCGCTGGTGCAGGGGCTGATTAAAAAATTCAACATTCAACGCTCAACATTCAACACGCAACTTCCAATCAAAGCGTTCGCCCACATCACCGGCGGCGGGTTTGTGGACAACATCCCGCGCGTGCTGCCGGCGGCCTGCGATGTGGTCATTCGCAAAGGCTCCTGGGACATGCTGCCGATCTTCAGGCTGATCGAGGCCAAAAGCGGCGTGCCGGACGCCGAGCTTTATCAGGTGTTCAACATGGGCATCGGCATGGTGGCTGTCGTTTCAGCGGACAAAGCGGACGCGGTTTTGAAGTTCGTCCGCGCCCGGAAACATCGCGCCTGGCATATCGGCGAGGTGGTCAAAGGGCAGGGTGAAACGCGGGTGGTTTGATTTTGGACTGCGGCGGGAAGCGAAGCGCCACGCCGCTTTGGAAACCGGTCAAGCAATTGGACGCGTCACATTATCCGAAAGCGCCGTCGCCACTGCGTTTTGCCGGCGCAGTCCAAAACACGAAACTCTTCAATCGCAAATCGCAAATGGCTAGTAGCTCATCCGGTCCATCTTCACCTTGCCGCGGAAGATCCAATAGATGCACGCGGTGTAGGTGAGGACGATGGGAATCCCGATGCAGGCGATGATGAGCATGATTTCCAACGTTTTCGGCGAGGACGCCGCGTTGTAGATCGTGAGGCTGTTGTCCGGGGCAAACAGCTCGTGCGGGCTGTAGACCAGGTAAGGATATTGATCCAGGCCGAAGAGCGTCATCAGCGTGATCATCGTGGCGCACGAAGACAGGAACGCGCGCCAGTCGCGGCCGTGGTAGAATTCGCGCGGGATATTGGCGATGGCCAGCATATTGGCGATGGCGATGCTGAAGAGCCAGGGATTGTTCCGCACGCGCGCCGCCATGTGGGGCACGTAGAGCAGGGTGACCATGGTTGTGATCGCGGCGCAAATCACAAAAAAGATGATGCAGTTCATCGCCCAGCGCCGGAGTTTGTCGTGGAGCGCGCCTTCGGTTTTCATCAGCCCGTAAATCGCGCCGTGCATCATGAACAGCGCCACGGTCGTCACCCCCAGCAATAGCGGATACGGCGTGAGCAGGCCGAGAAAAGTCCCGGCGAATTCACCGCGATCGTCGATGGGAATGCCGAACGCGATATTCCCCATCGCGACGCCGATCAGCAGCGCCGACAGGAAGCTCCCGGCGGAATAACCGATGTCCCACATCTGCCGCCACCAACGCATCGGCTGTTTGCTGCGGAATTCGATGGCCACGGCGCGGAAAATCAGCGCGACCAGCAACAAAACAAACGCGAGATAAAAGCCGGAGAACACCGTGGCATAGACGTTCGGAAACGCGGCAAACAGCGCCCCGCCGCCGGTGACCAGCCACACCTCGTTGCCGTCCCAGACCGGGCCGATGGCGTTGAGCAGGATGCGCCGTTCGGTGTCGTCGCGGGTAAACAGGTGCAGCGAACCGATGCCGAGATCGAAACCGTCGAGCATCGCGTAACCGGTGAACAGGATCCCGACCAGAAAGAACCAGATACTGTTGAGATCGTAAATATTCATGGCGTCATTTCTTGTCGTGCGTGAGCGGCTCGGGCACGGCCAGTTTGCCCGTCGGCTGCAAATCGCCGTCGTCCGGTCCGTGCTGGATTTTATCGTTGAGCAGGTAGATGAACACCGCAAAGAGCAGGAAATAAATGAAAGTAAACAGGATGAGCGAGGTGAGGACTACATTGGCCTGGACGACGGCCGACAGGCCGGCCGATGTGCGCAGCTCGTGGTAAACAATCCAGGGCTGGCGGCCGACTTCCGCGGCGAACCAGCCGAGTTGATTGCCGATCTGCGGGCCGAGCACGGAGAACACCAGGATCCACAGCAGCCAGCGCCGTTCATGGAGCGAGCCGTGGTGGAAATAGAGAAAACCCAGGGCCGCAATCGCGATCATCGTAAAGCCGACTCCCACCATGCCGTGGAAAAACAGGAATGAAGCCTCAACCGGCGGGCGATCCTCCGGCGCGTAAGCATCCAGCCCGGTCACCGTTGCGTGCGTATCGTGGGCCACCAGCCAGCTCAACAGGCCCGGCCATTGGATGCCCACGACCCGCTGATGCGGTTCATCCACCCAGCCGACCAGGGTCAGCGGCGCGTTGGAAGTGGTGTTGTAAAGCCCTTCGAAAGCCGCCAGTTTTTCCGGCTGCGTCGCCGCCACCCGTCGCGCGCTGGTGTCACCGCTGACCAGTTGCAGCAATGAAGCCACCAACGCCACGGTCAATCCCACCCGCAACGAGGCCCGCGCGAAATCCGTGTGCCGTTTTTTCAGCAAATACCAGGCGCTGACGCTGACGACCAGGAACGCGCCCGCCTGCCAGGCGCCGCAGAGGGTGTGAGACAGGCGGTTGAGCATGGACGGGTTGAACACCACCTGCCAGAAGTCCGTCACCTCCGCCCGCGGCACGCCGTTATGGGAAACGATGTGGTAACCGGCCGGCGTCTGCATCCAGGAATTGGCGACGACAATCCAGATGGCGCTGAAATGCGCGCCCAGGCAGACCATGCAGGTCGAGAAGAAATGCAGCTTGCGGCCGACCCGGTCCCAGCCGAACAACAACACCGCCAGGAAACCGGACTCGAGGAAGAACGCAAAGATGCCTTCCGCCGCCAGGGCGCTGCCGAAGACGTCGCCCACGTAGCGCGAATAGCTTGCCCAGTTGGTGCCGAATTCGAACTCCATGACAATGCCCGTGGCCACGCCGATGGCGAAGGTCAGCGCGAAGACCCGGGTCCAGAACCGGGCCATCTGGTGATAAACCGGCTTGCCGGTCTTCAGCCACAATCCTTCCATGCAGACCAGCACGACGCCCAGGCCGATGCTCAACGGGGGATACAGGTAATGAAACGCGATGGTCGCGCCGAACTGGATGCGGGATAGAGTTAAGACATCCATATGCACCGATTTTGCTCGGACGATGACAATTGGTCAATAGGCCGGAACCAGATATAAATTCTCCTTGATTGGTTGTTAGCTTCGCTCATTCGAGAATTCCCGGCGGCGGTTTCGGGCAGTGGGTCAATCTGGAGTGCGGCGGCATGACGCCGCTTTCCCCGGCGCGACCTGTCGCGTCAACCCAAAGCGCGGGCATGTCCGCGCGCTCCCAATCCGGACGCTTCCCGGTTCCGTCTTCCCGTTGCTTTGATCGGGTCGGCCGCGTAAGCTGCGGGCACATTTTTCATGAGACTCCTGGTCATCGGTTCGGGCGGGCGCGAACATGCGCTGGTGTGGAAGCTGGCGCAATCGCGGCAGGTGAAACAACTGTGGTGCGCGCCGGGCAACGCCGGCATCGCGCAGGAACGGCTGGCCCGGAACCAGGCGGCCGTCGATTGCGTCGGCCTCGGCGCCGAGGATTTGCCCGGTCTGCTGGCGTTCGCCCGGGAGAAGAAAGTCGATCTCACCGTCGTCGGCCCGGACAATCCGCTGGCGCTGGGCATCGTGGATTTTTTTCAACAAAACGGCCGGCGCATCTGGGGTCCGAACCGGGAGGCCGCCCGGTTCGAATCGTCCAAGGCTTTCTCCCAGAATTTCATGGAGAAATACGGCATCCCGACGGCGAAAGCGGGAACCTTTTCCGACCCGGCCGGGGCCAAACAATTTGCCGCCGCGCTGGGGGGGCGCTGCGCGGTGAAAGCCGATGGACTGGCGCTGGGCAAAGGAGTTTTAATTTGCCGTGACGTGGCGGAGGCCAATCGGGCCATCGACGAAATCCTCGTCGGCAAAGCGTTCGGCGCGGCGGGCGCGAACATTGTCATTCAGGAATACCTGGAAGGCATCGAGGTTTCGCTGCATGCGTTGTGCGATGGCCGGACGGCGAAAATGTTTCCGACGGCACAGGACCACAAGCGGGCGCTCGACGGCGACCAGGGTCTGAACACCGGCGGCATGGGCACGTATTCGCCCACGCCCTTTTTGACCGAGGCGCAACTGGCCGACGCGGCAAAAAAAATTCTGGACCCTTTCCTGCGCGGTTGCGCGGCGGAAGGGGTTGATTTTCGCGGCATCCTTTATCCGGGAATCATGCTGACGAAATCCGGCCCGAAGGTGCTGGAGTTCAACGCGCGGTTCGGCGATCCGGAGACGCAGGTTTATCTGACGCGGCTGGAAAATGACCTGGTGGAAGTGCTGGCCGCGAGCGTGAGCGGGACGCTGGGCCGGATCGAACTGAAGTGGAGTCCGCTGGCCGGCGTCTGCGTGGTGATGGCCAGCGGCGGTTATCCGGGCAGCTATGCGAAAGGCAAACCGATCCAGGGCCTGGCTGAAGCGGCGAAAATGCCGGACGTGAAAGTGTTTCATGCCGGCACGGCGTTGAAGGACGGGAAGATCGTCACCAATGGCGGGCGCGTCCTGGGGGTGACGGCGCTGGGCAAGGATTTAAAAGCCGCGCAAGCAGCGGCCTACGCGGCGGTGGAAAAAATCCAGTTCGACGGCGCGCATTTCCGCCGCGACATCGCGGCGAAGGCCATGTGAAAACGGTCCGGTCCGGACTAAGGCTTTCCGTATTTGCTGATGACCCATTGTTCGGCGTTTTGTTCGCCGAACATCAGCCAGCGATTTTTGTAGATGATCAGGTCTTGAGGCGCCAACCGCGGAATCAAATTTTCCACCTGATCGTTCAATTGCTGAAGGTTTGCCTTTTGTTCCTGCAACTGGTTCAAGCGATCCTGGACGGTTTGACCACTGTCACCGTAAGGCAAATTCGGGTCCAGGGCTTTCAACGCAATATTTTCGATGGCAATGCCCACGAGTTGCGTGATTGTCGGTTCGCCGGGCGAAGGGGTGGCATATTGCTGGCCCAGGGCGTCGGCCATCAGCAACACCGCTTGCGCCGAACTGGCATCGCCGGTCTGCTGGTAAGCGCCGGCCAGATCGTAAATTTGCCGGGTCAGATTTTTCAACTGCGCGAGCTGCGGCAACAGAAGCTGTGATGTTCCCATCTGTTCCGCCTCTGCGGGTGAATAGCCGGCAGCCAGATAAGCTTCAATATCATTTTCCGCGCGGCCAACCGTGTAATCGTCCAGAGTTTTGCCCGAGGCGGCGGTCAATTCCTTCACCCCTTCGTCAATCTGGCCGGCGTTGAAGTAATTGACCGCCGAAAGATAGTTGGCGAGCGAGTTGTTGGGCGCGGATTTCTCGAATGCATCCAGCCACTGGCGCTGTTCTTCAGGCGTCAAACGAAACGGACTGCTGAACGGTGCCTCGGCCACCTCAAACGCCACTTGCGGGTCATTCGGAAATTTCTTCATCGCTTCTTCCAGCAAAGCCGGATCGCGGGAAGTGCGGTAGGCCGCGAGCAGATTCGCGGCGTTCCGGCCGTTGGCGTTCAGAAATGACTCGGCCTGCTCGCGCGTGATCCGGGCCGGCTTGTTCTTGAACCGCGCCCAAAAATTTGTCGGCTCGGAATTGTCCGGCGGCGAATTCGTCGCCGCCAATACGGCGACTTGAATCGCCGGCGCGGGCAAACGGGGCGTCATGGCGGACGATTCGACGGCCAGCTGCTGATTTTCCGCGTGCAGTTGGATGACCTGCGCTTGCAGCGCGGCGTTCTGTTCGCGCAATTGCCGCGCCTGGTGCGCCTCGTAAATTCCAGTTCCCACAGCGGCAACGAGTGCTGTTCCAACGACGATTTTTTGCAGGGTTGTCATGGCGATTGTCTTGGCCGCGGCGACAGTGGTTGAACCGGAGACGGCGGTTCCCGTAAGCGCCGCCGTACAAATGTTCACGGCCAAACCGACCGGTGCGGCCTGGACAGCGTTGGCGGAAATGATGACGGCCAGCCCGCCGGCGCCAACCGTCACGTGACGTTTTGAGAACCATTCGCGCAGGCGTTCCACGGCGCGGCTGACGCGCTTTTGTGCGGCCCCTTCGCTCAGGCCGAGAATGCCGGCCATTTCCCGCGCCGATTTGCGTTCAAAATAACGGAGCAGCAGGGCATCCCGTTCCACATCATTCAATTCAACCAGCGCGGCATCGAGGTCCGGCGCGATGGTTTCCCAGTTGGCGTCGGTTTCGTGGGCAGGCGATGGGTTCATGGCAACGGCCTCCTGTTCCCGGGCGCGGCGGCGCACTTCGGAGCGTACGGTGTTGGCGGCGAGGTTTTGCGCCGTGCGGTGCAACCAACCCGACAAAACGGGACGGCCGGCGAGTTGTCCGGCATGCTGCGCCAGCGCGAGAAATGCGCCCTGGGTCACATCCTCCGCCAAATGCGTGTCGCAGACCATCCGCAACGCGGCGGAATAAACCAGATCAACGTGCCGGCGCACGATTTCGGCAAACGCCGCTTCCGACCGGCGGGTAATGTAGTCGAGCAGCAGTTGTTGGTCGGTCTGGTCCACTCATTGAATAGTAACCGCCGAAGATAAAATCGGACAGAAAATCTCGGGCCGTCTCGAAAAAGCTTTGAGCGCCTCGGCGCTACGCTGCCGGTGTTCCGCCGGGCTGGAAAACCCGGCTCAATGGCAGACCGGAATGCCCGCCGCTGCAGCTGCGAAATTTTTCATCGCGGACGGCGCGAAAACGGTTTAAGCTCTTCTGAATCTCGTGGCTGCGCGCATCCAAACTGCTTCTGATTCTTCCCGGGAATTGTACGTTCCGGAATTTTTTAATTTTGCCACGGATGTCATGGATCGCTGGGCAAAAATCCAGCCGGACGTGACCGGGTTGTGGCAGGTGAACGCCGTTACCGGGGCGGAACAAAGATTCACGTTCCGGCGACTCGCCGAATTGAGCGTTCGCGCGGCCAACGTTTTCAGTGCGGCCGGCGTCAACCGGGGTGACCGCGTGCTTGTCATGCTGTCGCGTGTGCCGCAATGGTGGATTGCCATGCTGGGCCTCATCCGGCTGGGCGCCGTGCCGGTGCCCGGCACCCTGCTGCTCACGCCGCGCGACGTGGCCTACCGCCTGCAGGCCGCCGCTGTCCGCGCCGTCATCACCAATGCCGAGGGCACGGCCAAGGTTGACGGCTTTGACGGCCTTCGGTTTGCCGTCGGCGACGCGCCGTCGGGCTGGCGGGATTTTGACGGCGCCCTGCCGGGAGCCTCCACGGATTTTCAGACTGACCCGACGCGGAGCGACGACCCCGGCATCCTGTATTTCACCAGCGCCACCACGGGCGACCCGAAAATGGTACTGCACACGCAGGCCGGTTACGGCCTCGGCCACCGGCTTACGGGCGACTTGTGGCTCGATTGCCGGCCCGGCGAACTGCATTGGAACATTTCCGACCTCGGCTGGGGCAAGGCGGCCTGGTCCAGCTTTTACGGTCCGTGGCAGATGGGCGCCTGCGTTTTTGCGCTCGATGTCCCGGGCAAATTCGATCCGGCCCAGACGCTGGACATACTGGCGCGGTTTCCGATCCGCACCTGGTGTGCGCCGCCGACAGCCCTGCGCCTGATCGTGCGGCAGGATCTTGCGCGCCGGCAGTTCCCGCACCTGCGCCATTGCGTGACGGCGGGCGAGCCGTTGAATCCGGAGGTATTGAAGCTTTGGAAGGATGCCACCGGCCTGACGTTGCATGAAGCGTACGGCCAGACGGAAACCGTGGTGTTGATCGGCAATTTCCGGCAACTCGGCCGGGAAGTACGGCCGGGTTCGATGGGCTGCGCCGCGCCGGGGTTCGACGTGGAATTGCTGGATGAAGAATTACGGCCGGTGGCGGCCGGGCAGGAGGGTGAGATTGCCGTGCGGGTCAAACCGCAACGTCCGGTCGGCCTGCTGCGCGAGTACTGGCTGAACCCGGGCGAAATGGAAACGCATTTCCAGGGCGACTGGTACCTGACCGGCGACCGGGCGGTGCGGGACGCCGACGGCTACTTTTATTTTATCGGGCGCAAGGACGATGTGATCAAGAGCTCGGGTTACCGCATCGGGCCGTTCGAGGTCGAAAGCGCCCTGCTGGAACACGCGGCGGTGCTGGATGTGGCGGTGGTGGGCAAACCGGACGACCTGCGCGGCCAGATTGTCAAGGCGTTCGTGGTGTTGCGTCCGGAGGTGGCGCCAAGCGACGACCTGAAGCGGTCGCTGCAGCAGCATTGCAAAGCGGCCGCCGCGCCTTACAAATATCCGCGCGAGATCGAGTTTGTGTCCATGCTCCCCAAAACCACCAGCGGCAAGACCCGGCGGTTTGAATTGCGGAACCGTCCGGCAGCCGAACCCCGGGTTTGACCGCGAACCACACGAACTAGACGAAATGATTTTGGAGTGCGCCGGCAGAGCGCAGCGGCGACGGCGCTTTCTATGGTTTGCTAGGATTCTTTTCCGTCCCCCAAGCGGTGTCGCGCTGCGCTTGCCACCGCAGTCCAAAACGCGGATGCAAATTCCAGCGGTCTCTGAACCGCGCGGAGCGTCCGGGAGTGCGCCAGCCCTCTGGCACTTTGGAAATGGACGGCGCGCAGTTCCGCCGCGATATCACGGTGAAGACGCCGCAATACGTAACGTCAAACAAGCATTCTCAATGGGATGTGGTCGCCGCCTTGATGACTTGGTTTAGCGCTTCCTTTTCCGCCGGTGTGGTGGCATAAGGTCCAAGATCATAAAAACTCAAGCAGGATTTCTGGCCACTTGCATTGAAGTAGGATTTCAAGACGGGTTCCAATTCATCAGGAATGACGGCAGGCCAGCTCGGCGGTGGAACCGAGCTTACGTGTTGTGGGCCAATCAGGATGGCGTTTTCCACGTGATCCACCAGGGTCTTTTCGATTATGGATGCGCCTTGATATGCGGGATTTGCCTGTTCCTCGCTGCTTAGCATTTCATAGCGGGAAAGGATTTTATCTGCTTCATCCACGGGCGGCCTGAAACAGGTGCTTAATTCAGCCGTGGAGTCAGGCAATTGTTGATGGTGTGCATTCAGGTAAAGTTGCAAAGCCTGTGATATTTTGTTGCCAAAATCAAACGCCGCTACCGCACGCACGTTGCACAATGCCAATCGTATTCCGTTAACCGTATCCAAATCTGCCTTTCTGGCTTCATCCAGCCATTCCTCGTTCGACAGAAACTTCATTTCTGGAATCCATTGGTCCGGGTGCTGTTCAAATTGTTCACGCAACCTGGCTTCTTTGGCCAGCCAAAGGCGTGCTTTTTGGAAGGCGGGATCGTTTTCAACTTCGGATTCGTTTCGCCACTGCGCCATCTGGCCGCGCAGCTTCATCAATTCGAGATTATTGCTTTTCGCTTTTGCCAGTTCATCCGCCAGGGAAGCCAACCGGTTGGTCGCGTCATCCCGTTCCTGTTGCAACTGCCGGATTTCTCCGGCGAGCGGCGTTTGCTGGTGCCGGAGCGTTTGGACCTGGTCGCGCAGAACTGAAGTTTGATGGGCTTCAAAAATTCCCGCGCCTTCATCGCCGAATTGGGCATAGGCGCACAGTAGTTGGACGTCGGATTTTTCCAGCATCTCACCCATTAAACACCCGGCCGAAGCAAAATCCGACAAACTTTTCGGGTCATCGACCACCGGCCCGGAAGCCGGGGGGCGGCTTAAGGTGCCGACAACGGAAGGCCCCAGACGTTGTGGTTGAAGCCGGCAGCGATCAGGAATTGGCCGTTGCTGGCCAGGCCCATGAATAATTTGTTCATGGCGCCGGCAGGATTTGCGAAGACGTTCGTCCAGGTGGTCCCGCCGTCAAGGGATTTTGCCACGACGCTGTCGCCGGAGATATAGATGGCGCCATTGACCGTCAGCGCCGCCCGCAGCGAGGCGGTGATGGTGGTGTCGCGGAGCGTCCAGGTCTCGCCGTCGGGGCTGGTATAAACGGTTGGATTCTTGTCCAGACCCAGTCCGCAGGCGAGAAATTCGTTGCCGGTCCAGGTGGAGGCGGTGAAGGGAGCCGTGGGCATCGTTGCCGGCGCCGCCCAGGCCATCGAATCGTTGCTGATCAGAATGCCGTCGTTCCCGACGGCCACGTAGCGGCTGCCGGAGTAGCTGAAACTGTACAGATTGATCCGGCTTCCCGAATCGCGCGGGGTCCAGTCGATGCCATCGGCGCTGGCCAATAAGGTCCCGCCGTCGCCGCCGGCGAGAAATTGATGTCCGTCCCAGAACAATCCCAGCAGGTTGTGCTGCGTCGGAGAGGCGCGCCGGGTCCATTCGAGGCCGTCGGGGCTGGTCAGGATGGAGCCGCCTTCACCGACCACGACGTATTGGTTGTCGGCATAGATCACGGCCCGGAAATCCGCGGCGTCGGGGATGTTCCGGGTGTTCCAGGCGCCGGTGATATTGTCGCGGGTGGCGATGAGGCCGCCGATGCCGACGCCGACGGTTTCCCGGCTCGTGGCTGCGACGGCGTAGAACGAGCCCAGCTTCTGGTTGTTGTTCCAGCTCTTCCACGGAGATTTCGCGTCAGCCGACGGGATTGGGTCCGGCCGGTTCGCCTGGTTTTGCAGCCGGGACACTTCGCTGCGCAACCGCAACAGTTCCGCCTGGGCGGCGCGCCATCCTGCGTTTTCCTCCTGCAACGCGGCCATTCGCTCTTTCGCCGCGTCGCGTTCGCGGTTCAATTCACCGATCTGGTGTTCCAGTGCCGCCTGCTGTTGTTGCAGCGAACCCATTTGTTTCTGCAGTTGGACGGTATAGACGCCGAGGCCCACGGCCGCGGCGGTCAGGCTGGTAACGAGCAGTTTGTAGGTCATGGTCATTCCGAGGGTTGAGGTGGCTGCCGCCGACAGGATCATCCCGCTCAATCCGGCGGGGGCGGCCTGGACGGCGTTGGCGGAAAGGATGGCGGCGATCCCGGCGGCGCCGACGGCGACGTTTCGTTTCGTGAAAAATTCCCGGAGCCGTTCCACGGCGCGGCTCACCCGCTTTTGCGCGGTGTCATCGGTTGTTCCCAGCGCCGTGCCGACTTCGCGCAGGGATTTGTTTTCGAAATAACGGAGCAACACCGCCGCCCGGTCGGTTTCGTCCAGCGTGGCCATGGCATCGTCGAGCAGCGGCTCAATTTGCAGCCAGTCCGAAGCGGTTGCATTCATGTTGGTCATCTCCACGGCGATTTGCTCGCGCCGCCGGCGGCGGGATTCCTTCCGGACCACGTCCACGGCGGTCCGGCGCGTGACCTGATACAGCCACGCCGTCAGAATGCTGTCCGGTTTCAATTTGCCAGCGTTGCGGGCGAGGTCGGTGAAAACGGATTGGGACACTTCCTCGGCCAGTTGCGGCGACCGGACCTGGCGCAGTGCGGCCGAATAGACCAGGTTCACGTGGCGGCGGACGACTTCCGTGAAGGCGTCCTGCGAGTGGTTGCCGGTAAATTGCGCCAGCAGATCCAGATCATTCGTCATGGTTTGCAAGTATATCGCCGCCGTTGCCGAAAATCCGACAGAAAAGATTTGCGATATGAAACCTTGGCGAAACCGGAGCGCCGGCCTCCGGCACGGCGTTCGGAAAACGTCGGTTTTCACGCCATGCCGGGGGCCGGCGTTCCGCGATGCAAATCGCAAAGGGCGCATATCAAAAAACCGGTCACCGGCCCGAGGAAAGCGCCGTCGTCGCTCGCGCTCTGCCGGCGCAGTCCAGGATGCCGTGCGCATTTGCGCGAAATTCCCGCCGTGGAGGCGGTTTTGGACTGCGGTGGCAATCCCGCAAAGCGGGAGCGGCACCGCTTTGGTCCCGAGGCTAGGCTCTTTCCAAAACGGGACGGGTTTGCGGCAATCCAGGAATCTGGCCAACCCGTTCCTTTTTTGATATGCGCCCAATCGCAAATGTCTCGTGCCTTTACTTTCGCATTCTGGTCGCGCATTTTGGAGGCAGCATGACACGACGTTTTTCGCTGCTTTTCGCCTATGCCGTGGCCGGCTTGCTGGTCACGACCGGCCTGGTACAGGCGGACCCGACCAATTCCGCACCGGATTTCAAGGAAGTGTATGATCTGCTCCGCGCCAATCTTCCCGGGGCGACCGACGAGACTTTGAACCGGGCCGCGGTGGAAGGCCTGTTGTCCCGGTTTCCCGGCCAGGTTTCGTTGGCCGGCGGTGCCGCCGGCGGACCGTCGGTTGCGGCCAGTCGTTCGGCCCTGGGCCAGTCCGGCATCCTTGAAAACAACGTCGCCTATCTTCGCATCAACCAGGTGACCGCCGGTCTTGCGACCGAACTGGGGGCGGCCACCCGGGCTCTGGCGGCGACGAACCCGGTGTCCGGCACGGTGTTGGATTTGCGTTTTGCCGTCGGAGACGATTACGCGGCGGCGCAGGCGGCGGCGGAATTGTGGACGTCAAAAAAAGCATCGCATCCGGTGGGCCGGCCGCTGGTGATTCTGGTCAACGGCGGAACCAGCGGAGCGGCGGAGGCGCTGGCAACGGCGTTGCGGACGGCGGACGTGGCGCTGGTCATCGGCAGCCCGACGGCCGGCGCGGCGGCCACTTTCAAGGCGTTTGTCCTGAAAGATGGCGAACGGCTGCTCATCGCGTCGACGCCGGCCGGGCCGGCGGACAAGGCGCCGGCGGGCGGCGTTTTAAAACCGGACATTACCGTGGCGGTCAGCCCGGACGCCGAGCGCGAATTTTGGAAGAACCCCTATGGCGCACCGGCCGCCGGTCATGACAATTCCCGGCTCACCACCAACGTTTTTCTGCCATTTGTAGATCATACCAGCGAGGCGGACCTGGTGCGGGAAAAAATAAGAGACGCGAAGTCCGGCAACCTGCCGCCGGGTCTCGCGCCATCCAGAGCCGCAGCGCCGGATGACGATGAAGATAGCGGTGATGAGGTGGATTCCTCGTCGCCGTCCAATGCCGGACCGCCCCGGGCGATTTTGCGCGATCCGGTGCTGGCCCGGGCGGTGGACCTGGTCAAAGGCCTGTCGGTAATGCGTGAAGTGCGCCCCTGATTTCGGGTTGACGACCGGCGATTCAGAATTCACCTTGAATCTTCACGCGGCATGAAAACGATTTTGTTCATCTGCACCGGCAATGTCTGTCGCAGCCCCATGGCCGAGGCGTTGTTCCGGCGCGCCACGGCCGGGCGGGGCGAGTACCGGGTGTTTTCGGCCGGGCTCGGCGCGGTGGACGGCCAGCCGCCGACGGCGCATTCGGTGACGGCGATGCGGGAACTGGGCGTGGATATTTCCAGCCAGCGCAGCCGGATGTTGACGGCGGACCTGGTGCGGCAGGCGGATTACATTTTTGGAATGACGCACAGCCATGTGGATGCGGTTTCGGTGCTGTATCCGCTGGCGGCGGAAAAGACTTTTTTGCTGCGTGAATTTGATGATTCGCTCGAGGAATTCGAGAAAGACATCAGCGATCCGATCGGCGGTTCCTATGAAGTGTATGAAAGCTGCCGTGATCAGATCGAGCAGGGAATATCGTCGCTATTAAAATTTATGGAACAACACCAGACCATGTCGGTTCCGCCGGCGGCCAGGCCGGTGGCGATTGCCAGCTTCGCGCTGGGCGCGGACCACGGCGGCTTTGATTTGAAGGAAGCGCTGAAACAGCACCTGCAGCAGCGCGGATTATCCGTCACGGATTTTGGCGCCAAAACCAAGGATGCCGGCGACGATTATCCGGATTTTGCCCGGCCGGCGGCCGAGGCCGTTGCCGCCGGGCAGGCGGAGCTGGGGCTGCTGATTTGCACGTCCGGCATCGGCGTGTGCATGACGGCCAACAAAGTGCCGGGCGTCCGTGCCGCGCTGGTGGCCGACGAGCAGACCGCCGCCCTGGTGCGGCAGCACAACGACGCCAATGTCCTCTGTCTCGGCGGCAAAGGCACTTCGGCGGAACTCGGCCGGAAAATTCTCGATGCGTTTATCGGTGCGAAATTCGAAGGCGGACGCCATGAACGCCGGGTCGATAAGATGGACGTGCGGCATTCAGCGCCGGCGCTTCGCTTGCGCCAGGTGGACCCCGCGGTGGCCGTCGCCATCGAGCAGGAACGGGTGCGCCAGCAGGTCAATATCGAGTTGATCGCCAGCGAAAATTTTGTCAGTCCGGCGGTCATGGAGGCGCAGGGTTCCGTGCTCACCAATAAATACGCCGAGGGCCTCCCGAAAAAACGGTGGTACGGCGGTTGCGAAAACGTGGATACCGTCGAACAACTGGCCATTGACCGCGCGAAGAAACTGTTTGGCGCCGAGCATGCCAACGTCCAGCCCCATTCCGGCAGCCAGGCCAACATGGCCGTCTATTTTGCCGTCCTGAAGCCCGGCGACAAGATGCTGACCATGGACCTGAGCCACGGCGGCCACCTGACGCACGGCAACAAGGCCAATTTCTCGGGCAAATTCTTCGAGATCGTCCACTACGGCGTGCGCCAGGAGGATGAACACATTGATTACGATCAACTCGCCAAAATGGCGCGCGAACACAAGCCGAAGATGATCACCGTGGGCGCCAGCGCCTATCCGCGCACGATCGATTTCAAACGCATGGGCGAAATTGCCCGCGAGGTCGGCGCGTTCCTGCTGGCCGACATCGCCCACATCGCCGGCCTGGTGGCCGCCGGCATCCATCCCAGCCCGGTCGGCCATGCCGATTTTGTGACCACCACCACGCACAAAACCCTGCGCGGTCCGCGCGGCGGATTGATTCTCTGCGGGGAGAAACACGCGAGGGAAATCGATTCCACCGTCTTTCCCGGCATCCAGGGCGGGCCGCTCGAACACGTCATCGCCGGCAAGGCCGTCTGTTTCCAGGAAGCGTTGGGCCCGGCGTTCAAGGTGTACCAGGAACAAATCGTGAAAAATGCCAAGGCCCTGGCCGACGGCATGCGGCGCAACGGTTACCGCCTCGTCAGCGGCGGCACGGACAATCACCTGATGCTCGTGGACGTCGGCGCCAGGAATGTCACCGGCAAGGATTGTCAGATTGTGCTGGACGAGGCCGGCATCACGGTCAACAAAAACACGATTCCGTTTGAAACCCGCTCACCGTTCCAGGCCAGCGGCGTCCGGCTCGGCACCCCGGCCGTAACCACGCGCGGCATGAAGGAAACGGAAATGGCGGCGATTGCGGACATGATTTCGGAAGTGTTGCTGGACATCAAAAATGTCGAGGCCGCCCACAAGGTCCGCGCCCGGGTGCGCGAGCTGACGGCCCGGTTCCCGCTGCCGTATTGAGGGGACCCGGGCGGTGCGCGCGGAGGATGGCCGGCCGTTTCCGAATTTGAAGGCTGTAGCGTCGGCGCCGCGCGCCGATATCGAGCCGCAGGCTCGACACTACAGGCGGGGACGGCGCGCTGCGATCGTCTCCCGTTTCATCGGGACAGCGCGGCGTCCCTGCCCAAATGCACTGACCACCGGACAGTATGGAAACTCCCATGCGAATCCATTCGAATGCGGATGCGTCACCGGCCGGCCCGGCGGGGGTGTGGCGGTGGATGTTCTGGGCGGGATTTGCCGTGAGCGCCTTCCTGATGGTCGCCGCCAGCCGGGGCGACCTGGCCATTGACGAAGTGATTTCGCTCGAGAAAGCAGAGAGCGCCGGAACCTGGGTTGGCCTCGTCACGCAGAATCCCAATGACAACAATCATCTGCTCAATACGTTTTTTCTCCGTCTGCTCGGCCGGCAAAAACATCTGTTGGTTTATCGGCTTCCCGCCGTTGGGTTCGGCATCGCCACGCTGGCGGCACTGGCCCTGACCGCCCGCCGTTGGGGAAAAACGGTCCCGGTGTGGGTGGTCTGGCTGGCCGGGTTGTCGTGTCCGATGATTTTATACAGTTCCGAAGCCCGGGGTTACGCTCCGGCCATGTTTTTTGCCGTGGCCTCCTTCGAATGGCTGCAACGCTGCCGCGAGCGCTGCACCTGGCCCGGGCGGCTGTTGTTTTGGGCATTGTTGTGCCTGGGTTTTCTCGCCCATTTTTCTTTCGGGCTGTTCTGCGTCGCGCTGGGGCTGTGGTCGGTGGTTCATGAAAAGCTGGCCGGTATTTCATGGCCGGCGGTGGCTGTGAACGTTGCGAAATATTACGCCGTGCCCGCCCTTTTTATCGTTGGCGTTTACCTGGTTTACATCCGGCACATGATCATCCTGGGCGGGCAGGAATACACGCGCTGGGAAGTGGCCGGGGCCGGGGCCGCTTATGCTTTGGGCCTGGCGGATGTTCCGGCCGGGCATTGGGTCGGCGTCTTGGCCGCAGCGGTGCTGGTGGGGTGGGGGATCCTGGCTCTGCTGCGGCAAGCGCGGGATGAATGGGTGTTTTTCATCGTGCTCCTGGTGATTTTGCCGGCGCTTGTCCTGGTCGTGCATCCCCGGTTTCTTTATTTCCGGTATTTCCTGGTCGCCTTTCCTTTTTTCTACCTGCTGGTCGCGATGATGTTTGCCCGCTGGTTTCGCGAAGGCGGGAGCATTCTGAAGCTGGTGCCGGTATTGCTGGTTGTGGCCATCACGGCGGGGCACCTGGTTAAAGTGGACGCTTTGCTGCGGTTCGGGCGCGGAAATTACCGGCGCGCGTTGGCGGACATGGCGGCAGCGACGACCGGGCCGGTCATCCGGGTGGGCAGTGACAGCGATTTCCGTAACGCGACCCTGCTGAACTTCTACGCGCGCTTCCTGCCACCGGGAAAAAAGGTTGATTACATCCCTCAGGACAAGCGCAACCAGGATCCGCCGGATTGGATGATCGTCAATTGCCTGGATCCCGCATTTCCCGCTTATCCGGACCTGGAGGTGGGCCGCATCGGCAAATATAATCTGTTTGGCGTCTATCCCTTCGGCGGCCTGTCGGGGTGGAGCTGGTTTGTGTATTGGCGGCCGTCGTCGGCCGCCTCGCCGGCAAACCGGCCTCCGGCTTCAAAAACGGCCGGGATCTGATTCTTTCACCACGTTATTGGGCCGTCGGCGGGATGATGTGTTGCTGTTCGTAAGTTTCAAAATGGCCGTCGGGTTCGATATGTAGCTCCGAATGACCGTCGGCAAAACCGTAAGTCTTTGCCCATTTCCCGTTATACAGCCAGGGCTGGCTTTCACGAATAACAATCGTTGCCGCGGGATCGGCGATATTGGTCAGCGAACCGCGGTAAACAATCTCCCAGTTGTCCAAATTCGTCCGCGTCGCATCCGAATCGAAATAGGGTGCGACTTGATCAAAGTTCGTCGGGAATTGTTTCTCATTGTCGTTGGCAAACAGGATCATGCTTAAAAGAAATTGTTTTGAGTTGTTCATTTTGAACCGGGCGGTTTCCCCTGACTGATCCACGTCGGTCTCATTTGGCCGGCTTGGGTTTTGTATGACGTTGTTCCCTTTCATTTTTAACTGTCCCAGCTTGTTGGTCTGCTGTCGCAACCTCCCCACTTCACCGCGTAATTCCAGCAGTTCGTTCATTTGCTCGTCCGGAAGCGCTTTGGCATTGCCGGCGGCCGTGAGCTGGTTTGACAGACTCTGGTTTTCAGCCCGGAGTTGCGCGAGTTGCTGCGCCAGGGACTCGTTATCCGTGCGCAGTTGCTTTTGGGTTTGTTGTTGAATCACCAACGCTGTCGCCGTGCCGGCCACGGCGAGCGCGGTGATGCCGAGTTTTAATTGGGTCGCTGTCATAATTTTTAGAAGAGCAAATGTTCCGGTTCCCGCGCCGGCCAGCGAGGTGGTGGCCAGGGTTGCTGCCAGGCTGGCGGGAGCCACCTGGACAGCGTTGGCCGAAATCACCGAGGCCAGCGTGGCCGAGGCGGCAATTCCGCGTCGGGTCAAACCGGCACGGAGTTTTTCCAGGGCGCGGTCCACCCGCATCCGGGCGGCGTTTTCGCCCAGGCCCAGGCTGGCGCCGACTTCGGCAAAGGGCCGGTTTTCGAAATAACGCAGCAAAATGGCTTCGCGTTCCGGCTCGTTGAGTTCGTGCATGACCGTGTCCAGCAGTAATCGGAGTTGTTCCCAGTCGGCGGCGGGTTCGGATGCAGGGATGGGTTCGCGCATGAATTGTTCCTCCCGGCGGCGGCGGCGCGTTTCCGTCCGGACGGCCTTGGCCGCGGCAAAATGCGTGCTGGTATAAAGCCAGCCGGTGAGGGTGGCCCGCCGTGAAAGCCGCGCCGCTTTGCGGGCCAGGTCGACAAAGACCGTTTGGGCCACATCCTGGGCCAGCGGGGCGTCGCCGTTGACCTGCCGCAGGGCCGCCGAATAGACCAGGTTGACGTGCCGGCGCACCAGTTCGGCAAAGGCGTCTTCGGAGCGCGTTTCCGCGTAACGTTGCAGCAATTCGCCATCCGGTGTCATGTTCACTTTATAGCACCCGTGCCGACGGAAACCGCACAAATAAAATGTGCATCCTGCAAAAGAGAACACCGGGACCGTTGCCCGTCGCTCCGCGCGGGAATGAACCGCCGGAGATGGGTACATATCAAAAAAAAGAACGGGTTGGCCAGACTCCTGGATTGCCGCAAACCCGCCAGGTTTTGGAAAAAGCCGAGCCTCGGGACCAAAGCGGTGTCGCTCCCGCTTTGCGGGATTGCCACCGCAGTCCAAAACCGCCTTCCAGGGCGGGAATTTCGCGAAAATGCGCACGACATCCTGGACTGCGCCGGCAGAGCGCGAGCGACGCCGGCGCTTTCCTCAGGGCCGGTTAATTTTTTTGATATGCGCCCGCCGGAGATCCGGTTCAAAGATTCTTTTTGACAACGCCGCGAAGGTGCGCCAAGGTGTGCTGAGTTGACTGCGAAATCTCCCTTGCCGTATTGAGGATTGAAATTGCCTTGAACGCCGGTTGACGAAACCGTTTGAACTTTTTCCGTTTGCCGGCCGTCAAAGGGCAGGGGACTTGCGAATCCGAGAACTGAAATCCAGCCAATCAACGAATTTAACTTTTTGTTTTATATGCCACGAGTCTCATCAAAGAAATCCAAGGCGAAACCGGCGGTGGATCAACCCCCCGTGGAGTCGCCGGAAACCACCAACGGCGCGGCGGAAACGGCTTTGCCTGAACCGTCCGGCTCCGCCGCCCTGCGACCGCCATCCACCCCGGTTGAACTGGCCGAGGAACCCAAAGCGGAAGAACCCCGGCCGGAAGAACGCCGGGGACCGCAACGCGACAAAATCGTCACCTCGCTCAATATCGCCAAATTGCAGGCGATGCAGATGAGCGAGTTGAATCACATGGCCAAGGAGCTGGGCGTGGAAAATTTCGGCACCATGCGCAAGCATGAGGTGATTTTCCATATCCTCCAGAAAAACGCCGAGCGCGCCGGAGTGCTGTTTTCCGAAGGCGTTCTGGAGGTGTTGCCGGAAGGCTTCGGCTTTTTGCGGTCGCAAAGCTTCAATTACCTGCCCTGCCCGGAGGATATTTACGTTTCGCCGTCGCAGATCCGCCGGTTCGACCTGCAAACCGGCAACCTGATCGCCGGCCAGATCCGGCCGCCCAAGGAAAAGGAAAAGTTCTTCGCCCTGCTCAAGGTGGAAGGCGTGGACGGGGAAGACCCGGACAAGGCGAAGGAAAAAACGCATTTCGACAATCTGACGCCGCTGTTCCCGAACAAGCGGTTCATCCTGGAAACCGCGGCGGATGAGCTGAATACGCGGGTGCTCGACCTGGTTTGTCCCATCGGCAAAGGCACCCGCGGCCTGATCGTTGCGCCGCCGCGTACGGGCAAAACCGTCCTGATGCAGAAAATTGCCAATGCCATCCTCAAGAACAACCCGGAGACGTACCTGTTCATCCTGTTGATCGATGAGCGGCCGGAGGAAGTCACGGACATGGAACGCACCTGCAAAGGCGCCGAAGTCATCAGTTCCACGTTCGATGAACCGCCGGAGCGCCACGTGCAGGTGGCCGAAATGGTCATTGAAAAGGCCCGGCGCATGATCGAGCACAAGCGCGACGTGGTGATTTTGCTCGATTCCATCACCCGCCTGGCCCGCGCCTACAACACCATCCAGCCGCACTCGGGCAAGATTCTGTCCGGCGGCGTGGACGCCAATGCGTTGCACAAACCGAAGCGGTTTTTTGGCGCGGCGCGCAACATCGAAGAAGGCGGTTCGCTGACCATCATGGCGACGGCCCTGGTGGACACCGGCAGCCGGATGGATGAAGTCATTTTCGAGGAATTCAAGGGTACCGGCAATATGGAGGTGCACCTGGACCGGGCGCTGGTGGACCGCCGGATTTTTCCGTCCATCAACATCGAGCGTTCCGGCACGCGCAAAGAGGAATTGCTGTATCATCCGGACGAACTGAGCCGGATTGTGCTGCTGCGCCGGGCGCTGACCGGTGTGCCGCCGGTGGAGGCGATGGAGCTGCTGCTGGGCAAGCTGAAGAAGACCAAGACCAACATCGAATTCCTGCTGGGCATGGGCGTCGGCTAAATTGTATGCCGTGATTTCGCGTCCGGCCGCTTGCTCCGCAGGAGCTTCAGATAATAGCCCGGCGATTTGTCGCCGGGAAATCCCGATGATGGAATAAGTGATCCCGGCGATAAATCGCCGGGATATTGTCATAATGTCCCCTTCGGGGACGATTCAGGCGGTCCTTTCCGGGCCGATTTTTCACGCTCGACATCGGCTTCGTCCAATAATGACGCAGGTTTGTTTGGGCTTGACGGGTTGGAAATAACTCCTTAATCTTACTGTTCGAGAACGGTAAAGTTTGCTGGGCCAACCAGCGTGCGAAAGTCGGAAGATACACTATCTGCCGACTTTTTTGTTCGCCGGATACGGTCGCGGCACCGAGCGTATGAATGCAGATTTTTTGGCAGTATTGGAATTTTGGGAGCGCGAAAAAGGCATCAATCGTGATGTCCTGGTCGGCGCTGTCCAGGAAGCATTGCTGTCCGCCGCCAAAAAAGCGGTCGGTCCGGCGCGGGAATTGCGCGTCGAAATCGACCAGAAAAACGGCGACATCAAGGCGTTCGCCAAGCTCATCGTTTCCGATAAAGTCATTTCCAAGCACGACCAGATTTCCGTGTTCGACGCCCGCCGCCTCAAGGCGGGTGCGCAGATCGGCGATGAAATCGAGAAGGAAGTGACGCCGACGAATTTCGGCCGCATTGCCTCCCAGTACGCCAAACAGGCGCTGATGCAGAAGATCCGGCAGGCGGAAAAGGCGCTCATTTTTACCGAATTCAAGGACCGGGTCGGAGACATCGTCAGCGGCACGGTGCGGCGTTTTGAGCGGTCGGACGTGATCCTGGACCTGGGCAAGTACGAAGCGTTGTTGCCCAACCGGGAACGCGTGCCCACCGAGGAATATCAGGTGGGTGAACGCATCCGCTGCTACGTCAAGGCGGTGGAGCAGGGCGCGCACGGACCGGAAATCATCCTGTCCCGGGCCGACCCGCGCTTCGTGGTCAAGTTGTTCCAGCTGGAAGTCTCGGAAATCAACGACGGCACGATTGAAATCAAAGGCGTCGCGCGCGAACCGGGTTTCCGCACGAAAATGGCGGTTTATTCCCGCGACAACAAGGTCGACCCGGTGGGCGCCTGCGTCGGCATGCGCGGTCAGCGGGTCAAAAATATCGTCCGCGAACTGAACAACGAAAAAGTGGACGTCATTCCGTGGTCACCCGACGTGCGGACGTTTGTGACCAACGCGCTGTCCCCGGCGAAACTCAAGAGCTTTGAAATCGACGAAGCCCGCAAGCGGGTGAAGATCCTGGTGGCGGAAGACCAGCTGTCGCTGGCGATCGGCAAGCGCGGCCAGAACGCGCGCCTGACGGCCAAGCTGACCGGCTGGGAAGTGGACATTGACGCCGAAGTGGTGGTGACCAAGGGTTTTGAGGAAAAGGTGGCCGAAGCGGTCGGCCTGCTGGCCGCCATTCCGGGAGTTTCACCTGAACAGGCCGACGCGCTGGTGCACGCCGGCCTGACGCGGATTGAAGACCTGTTGTCGGCGGACGAAAGCGATTTGAGCAGCATCCCGCAGATCGGCGACAAGGCGGCGGACATTTTGAAGGCCGCGCGCGCGGAAGCGGAGAGTCGGAAGATCCAGTTGGGCGGAAATGAATCCGCCACGGCGGTGGCCTGATGAATGCCCCCGGAAACAATTCGGGTCGGGACGGTGACCGGTGCAGTTTGCTGAAGAAAGAAATTTATGCCCGTTCGGATATACGACATATCGAAGAAACTTGGCCTGGACAACAAGGCGATTCTCGCCAAGGCCAAGTCTCTGGGCATTGCCGCCGCCAAGGTTCCGTCCAGTTCACTCGATAAAATCAGCGCCGAGTACCTCGAAGAGGAACTCGTTAAAGATCATCCGGAACTGGCCGCCAAACTCGCTCCGCCTCCGCCACCTGCGCCCAAGCCCGCGCCCACGGAACCGATCGTCGTCATCAAACCGCCCCCGCCTCCGCCGGAACCTCCCAAACCGGAGGTGATCCGGGAAGAACCGGCCAAAGTCGAAGTCGCCCCGCCCCCGCCGGTGGTGGAGGCACCCAAGCCGCCTCCGCCGCCGCCACCCGCCAAACCGGTTGGACCCAAAGTCGGCGAAAAGGTCGGATTCATCCAATTGCCGGCGCGATTGCAGCCGCGGCCGGGCGATAAAGTCGGTGCGGTCAAGCTGCCGCCATCGCGTCCGGGTGCCCCGCAACGAACGGACGGACGCCAGCCATTTTCACGTTCCCCGGCCGGCGGCCGCCCGGGTGTGCCGGCGCGGGAACCGGCCAAACCCGCCGCTCCGCAACCCAAGTTTGTCGCGCCGGCCACCGGCGAGGTCATCGTCATCAAACCGCCGATCGTCGTCCGCGAACTGGCCGCGCAACTGAAACAGAAGCCGTTCAAAATCATCGCCGACCTGATGGAACTGGGCGTTTTCGCCAACGTGAACCAGGCCATCGAGGAAAAAATCGCGCAGCAGCTTTGCGCCAAGTACGGGTTCCGTTTTGAAGTCGAAAAACGCGAGCGCGGCGGCGGCGTGGTGCATGCGCCGGTCAAGAAGGTGGAACTCGACATCGAGGACAAGCCGGAACAGCTCAAATCGCGCGCGCCGGTCGTCACCATCATGGGGCACGTCGATCACGGCAAGACGACGTTGCTCGATGTGATTCGCAAGGCGAACGTGGCGGCGGGCGAAGCCGGCGGCATCACCCAGCACATCGGCGCCTACACGATTTCAGTGCCGCATCCCGAACGCAAAAACGAGCTGGCCCAGATCACCTTTCTCGACACCCCCGGCCATGCGGCGTTCAGCTCGATGCGCGCCCGCGGCGCCAATGTCACCGACATCGTCGTTCTCGTCGTGGCGGCCAACGACGGCGTCATGCCGCAAACGCTCGAGGCGTTGAACCATGCCAAGGCGGCCAAGGTGCCCATCCTGGTCGCCGTCAACAAATGCGATCATCCCAATGCCAATCCCATGAAAGTCCGCCAGCAGTTGCAGGACAAGGGACTGGTGCCGGACGACTGGGGCGGCGACACGATTTTTGTGGATGTTTCGGCGCTCACCAAGCAGGGCGTGGACAAATTGCTGGAGATGATTCTGCTCCAGGCCGAATTGCTCGAGCTCAAGGCCAATCCGGACCGCCGGGCAAAAGGCAACGTGATTGAGTCCGGCGTTGAACCGGGCGGGCCCACGGCCACGGTGCTGGTCCGCAAAGGCACGCTGCGCGTGGGCGACATCATTCTTTGCGATGAATATTACGGGCGGGTCCGGGCGCTGATCAACGAGGAAGGCGACCGCCTGAAAGAAGCCGGGCCGTCGGTGGCGGTGAAGGTGCTCGGCCTGAACGGCGTTCCCGATGCGGGCCTGGAATTCAGCGTGGTGGAGGACGAAAAGGCGGCGCGCGAGATGGCGGAACAACGGGCGCACGAGGTGAAGACCCAGGACCTGGAGAACCGGTCAAAGGTCACGCTGGAAAACCTGTTCGCCTCGCTCGCCGCGGCCCAGAGCAAGGCGCTCAAGGTTGTGGTCAAGGCCGATACCCAGGGCTCGGTGGAGGCCATCGTCGAAGCCCTCAAGAAAATCGAGGCGGAAAAGGTCTCGCTCGAAATCATCCACAGCGATGTCGGGACAATCACGGAAAACGACGTTGCCCTGGCGTCCGCGTCATCGGCCGTCATTCTGGGTTTTCACGCGCGGATTGACAGCACGGCGGCGGAAAAGGCGAAGCACGAAGGCGTGCAGATCAAGTTGTACGCGATTATTTACGAGCTGATCGACCAGGTGAAAGAGGCGATGGCCGGGCTGCTCGAGCCGGTGGTCAAGGAAAGCGTGGTGGGCTCGGCGGAAGTGCGGCAGATTTTTGAACTGTCCAAGGGCGTGCCGGTGGCCGGTTGCATGGTGTCCAGCGGCCGGGTCGTCAAAGGCAAGGTCCGGGTGCGCCGGCGCAAAGACGTCATCTACGAGGGCATCATCCAGTCGCTCCGTCGTTTTCAGGATGAAGTCAACGAGGTGCGCGCCGGCATGGAATGCGGCATCCGCATCGAGGGCTACAGCGAGTTCCAGGTGGGCGACACGCTGGAATGTTACACGACCGAAAAGGTGGCGGCGAAACTATGAACCAAGGAAAACCAACGGAGTGATGGAGTATTGGAGTGATGGAGCTTTCCCAACACTCCAACACCCCGACACTCCATTACTCCATTTTTTTGATTCCATGCCTTCCCTTCGACTCCAACGGGTCCGCGAACTTTTAAAACGCGAGATCGGCGAAGCCATCCGCCGCGAGTTCCACGTCAGCGAAGCCGGCCTGATTACCGTCAATGACGTGGACGTGGCCGGGGATCTCAAGTCGGCGACCGTGTTCATCAGCATTCTTGGCAATCCGGACCAGCAAAAGCGCGGCTTTCAGATGCTCAATGAACAACGCGCCCGGATTCAGGGCCTCGTGGCCAAGGCCGTCATCCTGAAATATACGCCCGCCTTGAAATTTGTTTTCGACGACTCCATCGTCCGCGGCAACCGGGTGCTGCAGATCATCGATGAACTCGAACAAGCCCAGGCTCAACCGGAGAAGGGCGGTCCGATCAAGCCGTGAAGAGCTATCCGAAAGTCATCGACCGCATTCTCGAAGCCGTTCGCGGCAGCAAGACGTTTTGCATCGTCGGCCATGTCCGGCCGGACGGCGATTGCGTCGGTTCGCAGCTCGGCCTGGCGCTGGCGCTGCAGAACGAAGGCCGGAAGGTCACCTGCTGGAATGAGGATCCGATTCCGCAAAAGTACAAATTCCTCGATCTCGAAGGACGCTTTCGCAAACCCCGGCCGGGGATGAAGTTTGACTGCGTCATCGCCACCGACTGCGCGAGTTTCGAGCGCCTCGGCCGCGCGGGCCAGAATGTCGCCCGGCGGAAGGTGTTCATCAACATCGACCATCACGAGAGCAATACGCGCTATGGCGACATCAACTGGGTTTCGGCGCGCGAACCTTCCTGCGGCGAACTGATTTACCGGCTGCTCAAAGTCGCGCGCTGGCCGATCACCCGGCCGATTGCCGACTGCCTGTTCACGGCGGTCTCGACCGATACCGGCTCGTTCCAGTATCCCACCACCCGGCCCGGCACATTCCACGCCGCGGCGGAACTGGTGACGCGCGGGGCGAACCTGGCCAAAATCTGCCACGAGGTTTATCAATCCTATCCGCTGTCCCGGGCGCGTCTGCTCCGGCATGTGTACAGCACCTTCCGGCTGGCCGCCGATGACCGGTTGGCCTGGTTCTGGCTGAAGCAGGCCGACTTCGCCCGCACCGGGGCCGAAAGCGACGATACCGAAGGATTGATCGACCATATCCGCGCCATTGAACCGGTGCTGGTGGCGTGCGTGTTCGAGGAGCTCGGGCCGGATTTGATCCGCATCAGCCTCCGTTCCAAGAGCGACCGGTTGAACGTGAATGAGATCGCCGCGGAATTCGGCGGCGGCGGCCATCCGGCGGCGGCCGGCGCGCGCATCGCCGGCAAACCGCTGTCGGTGCAGCGCCGGGTCATCGCCGCCGTCCGGCGCGCCCTGAACGCCATCCGGTAAATCATGCAAGAATTTTCCCCGCTCGACGGCGCGCTGCTCGTCGACAAGCCTTCCGGCCCGACGTCGCACGACGTGGTGGACCTGATCCGCCGCAAATTCGGCATCAAGAAGGTCGGCCATTGCGGCACGCTCGATCCCAACGCCACCGGCCTGCTCATCATCGTGCTCGGCCGTGGCACGAAATTGTCCGAGAAGATGATGTCCGACGACAAAGTCTACGAAGGCACCGTCAAATTCGGCGAAACGACGGACAGTTACGATTCGGACGGCGAACTGACGCATTCACTGCCGGTCCCGCCCATGACGCTGGACGAGTTGAATGAATCCGCCGCCACGTTCGTGGGCGATCTGATGCAAACGCCGCCGATGGTTTCCGCCATCAAAATCAAGGGTGTGCCGCTCTACAAACTGGCGCGCAAAGGCGTGGAGGTGGAGCGCGAACCGCGTCTGATTCATATCTACAATTTCCGGTTTACGCAGTACGCGCCGCCGCTGGGCCAGTTCAAAATTGCCTGCACCAAAGGTACTTACGTCCGGAGCCTGGCGCATGAGCTGGGCCAGAAACTCGGTTGCGGCGCGCATCTGGCCACCCTGCGCCGCAGTGTTTCCGGAAAGTTCGACGTGGCCGAGGCGGCCACGCTGGATGACGTTTTGAAGTGGTCGACCGCCGAGCTCGAAAAAAAGGTGATCCCGTTTTTGAGGCTGACGGCGGGTTGAGGCGTGAGGCGTGAAAAACGGCTATCGCGGTAATTCTCTTTTCACGGATCACGTTTCACGCATCATGATGTTGTCAATGATTGTCAACTGATGAAACTGATCCACTCGGCCAATGAACTGAAGCCGAAGGGCCGGCCAGTCTGCCTGGCCATCGGCTTCTTTGACGGCGTCCATCTCGGCCATCAGCAGATCATCCGCCAAACGGTCGCCGACGCGCGCCAGCACGATGCCCGGGGACTGGTGATCACGTTCGATCAGCATCCCAACACCGTCGTCGCGCCCGGCCGGGTGCCGCCGCTGATTTATTCGTTGCCGCAAAAAGTGCGCGTGATCGGGTCCCTCGGCGCGGACGCCCTGTTGCAGATCCATTTCGATGCAGCGTTCAGCCGGCAGCCGGGCGCGGTGTTCATCCGCCAGTTGGCGGCCGACCTGGGCAAAATCCAGAGCGTCTGCGTCGGGGCTGATTTCGTTTTTGGACACGGGCGCGATGGCAATGTGGCGTTGCTGAACGAGTTGGGCGACGAACTGGCCTTTACGGTCCACGGCCTCGCCGCGGTGTCGCTGGACGGCCAGGTGGTCAGCAGCACGCGCATCCGCGAAGCCATCCGGTCCGGACAACTCGACCAGGCGAGCCAGATGCTCGGCCGGCCTTACTCGCTCTCCGGCCGGGTCGTCGCCGGTGATCGCCTCGGCCAGCAACTGGGTTTTCCCACGGCGAATCTCGACGTGGCGGGGTTGGTGCTGCCGCCGAACGGCGTCTATGCCGGCCGCGCCGAGGTGAAGAAAAAAAATTATCGGGCGGCGCTCAACATCGGTTTCCGGCCGACCCTCGAATCCGTCGCGCCGCAACTTCGCGTCGAGGCGCATCTGCTCGATTTCGACGGCGACCTTTACGGCCAGGAACTGGAGGTGGAAATGGGGGACCGGTTGCGCGCGGAAATGAAATTCGGTTCCCCGGACGAATTGCGCGAGCAGATCCGGCGTGACGTGGACCGGGTTCGCCACGTCGGTTAAGTGAACCGCCGCCGTGCCGGCGGCGCATATCAAAAAAAGAACGGGTTGGCCAGACTCCTGGATTGCCGCAAACCCGCCACGTTTTGGAAAGAACCGAGCCTCGGGACCAAGGCGGTGCAGTCCAAAACCGCCTTCCAGGGCGGGAATTTCGCGAAAATGCGCACGACATCCTGGACTGCGCCGGCAGAGCGCGAGCGACGACGGCGCTTTCCTCAGGGCCGGTTAATTTTTTTTGATATGTGCCCCGCGCCGGCCGAGCCGGTATTTTCCGCTTGCGCCGATGCGTCGCAATGGATTTTATTTTTCGTTTTTCACGGTTCAAATCAGGGCCGGATTGGCGTCAAAAAAATGCGTGCGTCCGAAGATTTTGCTTGAACGCCGGCCCGAATAGGTTTGTCCATCCGTAAGTCAAAACCAATGAATACCGGAATCAATGCAATCAATCAGGCGGTTCAGGAAGCCGGCGCCTTTACGCGCCCGCTCTTCACTGAACTCGGCAAAGTCATCGTCGGCCAGACCTACCTCACCGAACGTCTCGTTATCGGCCTGCTGGCCAACGGCCACGTGCTGCTCGAAGGCGTGCCCGGCCTGGCCAAGACTTTGTCCATCAAGTCCTTGGCAAGTTGCCTCAACGTCAAATTTTCGCGGCTGCAATTCACGCCGGACATGTTGCCTGCCGATGTCATCGGTACGCAAATATACAATCCGCAATCCGGCGGTTTCAGCACCCGGAAGGGGCCGCTGTTCGCCAACCTGATCCTGGCCGACGAAATCAATCGCGCCCCGGCCAAGGTCCAGAGCGCGTTGCTCGAAGCCATGCAGGAACGCCAGGTCACCATCGGCGAACAGACGTTCAAGCTGGACGAACCGTTTCTGGTCCTGGCCACGCAAAATCCCATCGAACAGGAAGGCACGTACCCGTTGCCCGAGGCGCAGGTCGACCGTTTCATGCTCAAACTCAAAATCGGCTACCCGTCGCGCGACGAGGAACGGACCATCCTCGAGCTCATGGCCCGCACCTCCGGCACTCCGGCGGCCGGTACCGTGGTCGAACCGGCCCAGATTCTCCGCGCCCGCGAGATTATCAACGACATCTACGTGGACGATAAGGTCAAGGACTACATCGTCGACCTGGTCTGCGCCACGCGGGAACCGGACAAGTACAAAATCGCGGTCAAGGATTTCATCCAGCTCGGGGCGTCGCCGCGCGCGACCATCAACCTGACGCTGGCGGCCAAGGCCTATGCCTTCCTCAAAGGCCGCGGCTACGTGACGCCGCAGGACGTGAAGAGCATCGGCATGGACGTTCTCCGGCACCGGGTGGCGATCACCTACGAAGCCGAGGCGGAGGAAAAAACCAGCGAAACGGTCGTGCAGAAGATTTTCGACGAGCTGCCGGTGCCGTGAAACGAAGGCGGAATCAAGAATGGAGGATGCAGAATGGAATTCTTCGCTCGTCTTAAACTCTTTTCCATGACCTGGAACTGCCAGGATGAGTTTTTTGGAGCGCGGTTGTCTCTGGCGCGGTGTATCCGCACGGGTGCGTTGCCGGGAATTGGGTGTAATGCCTTGGGAATCCCAAAGGGATTCCGACCTGGAGCCCGGGGTTGCGCCTTCGGCGCCACCCCGGGCTGGCGCCCCCGTCATCCCGCCAACCGCAACGCGGTTGCGGCTTCGCCCCGCATTTGCCGCAACCTCGTTGGGGTTGGTTATCATTTGTTTTCGTGCACCCGGGGTGGCTTCGCCACCCGGGGCTGGAGGACACAATCCCGTTGGGATTCTGTGAATCGTGTATGTTCGTCATTCGTTATTCGTCATTTTCACCGGCATGACGCTCCGCAAAATTCATAGAGAGGCTCATCCGGGTCCGTTCCGGTCGGACCGCTTTCCCGAACCGAAGGAAAGCGAACTGGTGGTCGTCGGCGCGTACCGCCAGACCGGCCGTGAGGTCAAACTGCGTTCTGAGGCTGCGCGGGCGCTGCTCGATTTGATGGCCCAGGCCCGCGCGGCCGGTGTGTCGGTGATTCCCATCTCCGGGTTCCGCACCGTGGCCTACCAGGAATCACTGTTTAAAAAAGCGGTGGCCAAATACGGTTCCGAGGATGCCGCCGTCCGCTGGGTCGGCCGGCCCGGTCATTCGGAGCATCACACCGGCCTGGTCGTGGACCTGGGCGAGGAGGAAAGCCCGGACTGCGACGTGGAACCGCCCTTCGAAAGCACCCGGGCGTTTCATTGGCTGCAAAATCACGCGGCGCGGTTCGGGTTCGAACTGTCCTATCCGCGCGGCAACGCCCGCGGCGTCCACTACGAACCCTGGCACTGGCGCTACGTCGGCACGCCGGAAGCCCGTCAGGTTTTTCACCTATGAATTTCCAATCCGCAATCCCCCATCTCCCATCCGCAATGTCATGATTCCCCGCGAAATTCTAAAAAAAATCCGGCAGATCGAGATTCGCACCAACCGGCTGGTGACCGAATCCCTTGCCGGCCAGTATCACTCGGTCTTTAAAGGGCAGGGGATGAATTTCGACGAAGTCCGCGAATATCAGCCCGGCGACGACGTGCGGTCGATCGACTGGAACGTCACAGCGCGGATGAATCATCCGTTTATCAAAAAATTCGTCGAGGAACGCGAGCTGACTGTCATGTTGATCGTCGACGTCAGCGGCTCCGGCGTGTTCGGCTCGCGGACGCAATCCAAGCGCGAACTCGCCGCCGAGATCGCCTCCGTCCTCGCCTTTTCCGCCATCCGCAACAACGACAAGGTCGGGCTGTTGTTGTTTACCGACGAAGTGGAGAAGTTCATTCCGCCGCGCAAAGGCCGCAGCCACGTGCTGCGTGTGATCCGCGAAGTTTTGTTTTTCGAGCCAAAACGCCGGGGCACGGATCTGGTGCAGGCCCTGGAATTCATGGGCCGGGTTCTGCCGCATCGCTCGATCGCGGTGGTGATTTCGGATTTCATCATGCCGGGCCCGGGTATTGCCGGCCGGATGCCGTCGTCGTCGCGTACGGCCGGGCCGATGCCGCAGCCGGTCCAGACCGCATTGCGCATGGCCAATCGCCGGCACGATGTCGTGGCGGTGCACATTGCGGATCGTTACGAGCTCGAGCTGCCCGCGCTCGGGCGCCTGACGCTGGAGGATGCGGAAACCGGCGAGATTCTGGAATTCAACACCGGCCCGGCGGCCGGCCGCGATGCGTTTGCCTTGCGACAGCAGAAACAAACCGAGGAACTGGCCCGCCAGTTCCGGTCGTCCGGCATCGACACGATCCAGTTGCGCACGGACGAAGCGTATTCGGCGGCGTTGGGCCGATTTTTTGAAAGCCGGGAAAGACGGAGGCTGCGCGGATGAATCCGGTTGGTAACAACATCCACGACATCAAACCGCCGCTGGCCATTGCCAACGGGTGGGAATGGGTCTGGTGGACGCTCGACGTGCTGATGCTGGCGGGGCTTCTGTACTTTATCTGGTGGTTATGGCGGAATGAACGCTCGCGGGTTCCGGCCGCGCCGCCGGTTCCGGCGCATGTCCGGGCCCGCCGGAAACTGGCCGAGGCGCTGGCGCTGATCGGTCAGCCGAAATCTTTTTGCACTCTGGTGTCCGACACCATTCGCCTCTACCTGGAAGAGCGGTTCAATTTCCATGCACCGGAGCGGACGACGGAAGAATTTTTGCATGAGCTGCAGAGCACGGACCGGCTGGCGGGGGAGCAGAAGGAGAAACTCGGCGAATTTCTGGAAAGCTGCGACCTGGTCAAGTTCGCCAAATATGAGCCGGGCGAACCCGAGTTGCGCGGTTTGCACGCCGCTGCTTTGCGGCTGGTCGAAGAAACCGAGCCGAAAGGAACCCCGGCGGAAATTGTTAATCGTGAAAGCGGCCACGAGCCGCAACCGGCGCGTGAAATCGTCAATCAAAGATCGTAAATCATAAATTCCGTGACTTTCGCCCATCCCTATTTGCTGCCGTTGCTCCTGGTCCTGCCGCTCCTGGCGTGGCTGAAAGGGCGCCGGGGCCGGCCGCCGGCGTTTCGGTATTCGTCGTTGCGGCTGGTGGAGGGGCTGACCCGGGCGCGCCGGTCACGGGCGGGCGCCGTTCTGGCGAGCCTCCGCTGGCTGGTCCTGGCGCTGTTCATCGTGGCCCTGGCCCAACCGTGTTTGACCCGCAGCCAGACGGAGGTGAAGGCCAGCGGCATCGACATCGTGGCCGCGCTGGATCTGTCGGGCAGCATGATTTCGGAGGACTTCGTCGTGCACAACCAGCGGGTCAACCGGGTGAACATGGCCAAATCGGTCTTGAAAGACTTCATCGACCGGCGGCCGAACGACCGTATCGGGCTGGTGGTATTTGCCGCGCAGGCCTTCATCGCCGCGCCGTTGACGTTGGACCACGATTATTTGCAGGAAAATCTCGCGCGCCTGGAAATCGGCTCCATCAATTCCGACGCCACGGCCATCGGCGACGCCCTCACCACGGCTGTCAACCGGCTGCGCGACCTGAAGGCGAAAAGCAAGATCATCGTCCTGGCGACGGATGGACAGAACAATTCCGGGCGGGTGGATCCGCTGATTGCGGCGGACGCGGCGGCGGCCCTGGGCATAAAAGTCTACACCGTCGGCATCGGCAAACAAGGCACCGCGCCCATGCCGGTGGGAACCAATCCCTTTACCGGCGAAAAGGTCTATCGCGACATGCCGGTGGACGTGGATGAAGCCACGCTGCAGAAAATCGCCGACCGGACGGGCGGGAAATATTACCGCGCCGACAACGCCGAACGGTTCCGGCAGATCTATGCCGAGATCGACAAGCTGGAAAAAACCGAGGCCGTCATCAGCAAATACACCGAACTCCAGCAGCTGTTTCCCTGGCTGGTGACCGGCGGCCTGGCGCTGCTGCTGGCCGAACTGGCGCTGGGAGAGACGGCGCTCCGCCGGCTGCCATAAATTTATGATTTACGATTTACGAATCGAGACCTCTGAAAAACTTCCAGCCATCGTAGCGGCGGGTCGGCAGGCCGCCGCAGTTCCCAATGAAACGAGAGAGGCGGCTCTCTGCCGAGGAGCCGCTACGCCAGTTTTGCCGAGGCCTCGACTTGCGATTTGACGATGCGGTTCGAGAATCAAAATCTTTTGTGGCTGCTGCTGGTGGTTCCGCCGGCGCTGGCGTTGTTTTTCGCCTGGGCGATGCGCTCGCGGCAACGGCAACTGACGCAGTTCATCGAGGGCCGCCTGCTCCCGGGGCTGACCATGGGCATTTCTCCGACGCGCCGAAAGATCCGGTTCCTGCTGCTGATCCTGGCATCGGTGTTTTTGATTCTGACCCTGGCGCGGCCGCAGCGCGGGTTCGACCTGGAGGAGGTGGAACGGCGGGGACTCGACATCCTGGTGGCGGTCGACACGTCCAAATCCATGCTGGCGACGGACATCGCGCCCAACCGGCTGGCGCGGGCGAAACTGGCCGCGTTGGAACTGATGCAGCGGGCCGGGACGGATCGCCTGGGCCTGCTGGCCTTTGCCGGCGAGGCGTTCCTGGAATGTCCGCTGACCATCGACAACACGGCGTTCCAGCAAAGCGTGCAGGCACTGGACGTGAATTCCATTCCGGAAGGCGGAACGGACCTGGCATCGGTCATCAACACCGCCCTCGCCGCTTTCAAAGAGGATGCCGGGCATAAAGTGCTCGTGCTGTTCACCGACGGCGAGGACAACGTCGACGAATCGGCGGCCCTGGCCGCGGCGCAAAACGCCGCCAAAGCCGGATTGAAAATTTTCACGGTTGGGATCGGCACCGCGGCGGGTGATCTCCTGCGCTATACCGATGCCAATGGCAACACGGATTATGTGCGCGATCCGGAAGGCAACGTGGTGAAGTCACACCTGAACGAATCGTTGCTCGGAGAAATCGCCCGGACCACCGGCGGATTTTATCTGCCGCTGGTCGGCGCCAACACGGTCGATCTGCTGTACGATCGCGGCCTGGCATCATTGCCGAAATCGGAAAACAAGGAGCGGTTGATCCGGCATTATCACGAACAATTTCAATGGCCTTTGGCGGCGGCCATGCTCCTGTTGTTGGCGGAACTGTTTTTGCCGGAACGCAAACGCGACGTCAAAACCGCCGGCCCGGCGGCGCCGCCCCGTTCGGCCCGGTCCGCGGCACTGGCGGCAGCCGTCGCCGTCTGCCTCTGGCCCGGAGCGGTGTTCAGTTCGCCGGCCGGCGCGCTGCGGGAATACCAGGCGGGCCACTACACCAACGCGCTGGAGGAATTTTCCCGGCTCGCGGCAATCCGGACCAACGACCTGCGGCTGGTGTTTAACGCCGGCGATGCGGCGTATCGCGCCACGAATTTTGACGCGGCGGAAAAATTTTTCGGCCGGGCAACCCTGTCGCCGGATTTGAAGCTGCAGCAGAAAGCCTTTTACAATCTGGGCAACTCGCAGTTTCAGATGGGGAAAAACGCCGACGATCTGGATGTCCTGCAGTCGGACTGGGAGGCGGCCGTCCGGACGTATTCACGGGCGGTGCAACTGGACCCCGCGGACGCGGATGCGGTCTTCAACCTGGCATTTGCAAAAAACGCCCTGGAACAGCTCAAACGATTTCTTGAGGCGATCCGCCGGGCCAAAAACGAGGCCGACGCCGCCGTCCGGCGGGCCGAATTTCACCGGGCACTGGAAATCATGGCCCCGTTGCAAAAATCCATCGCCGCCAAACCGTTTGAGGATTATATAAAAAAACTGAAGGACATCGATGCGATTGCGACTCCTCATCAGCCTTAGCCTGTGGCTGCTTGCCGCGCAGGCAGCCCGCGCCCAGACCGCCGGTGATTATTTCAACAGCGGCGCGCAATCCTATATTTCCAACAACCTCGCCTCGGCCTGGCAGACCGTTGAAACGGGGCGGAAATTGTTTCCGGATGACGTTAAACTCAAAAAACTGGAGGAATTGCTGAAACAACAAAGTCAGCAACAGCAGCAGAATCAGCAGCAGCAAAACCAGCAGAACCAGCAGAGCCAATCCAAACAGCAGCAGCAGAAAAATCAGCAGTCCCAGTCGGGTAATTCCGGCCAGCAACAAAATCAGCCGCAACCCAATCCTTCAGCCCGGAACCCGCCCAACCCGCCGCCGTCGGACCGGCCGCAAGCGGGCCAGGGCGGGGAACAGGAGAAAACCGGGGAACCGGAGAACCCCAATGGTGAAACGGCAGCCCGGGAGATGACACCCGAAGAAGCGCGGCGGCTGTTGGATGCCCAGAAAGGGGACGAACAAATCCTGCAATTCAAGCCCGCCGAACCCCCCAAAAGCCGGAAATTACCCACAAAAGACTGGTGATTAGCATTACTGCTGATCATAAGTAGCTGGTGTTCAATGTGTTGAAACTCTTTGTCGTGAACGGTTTCTTCTTGAGTTTTCCAGAAAAGGAGTTAACCTAGAGGCGCGTCGGTCTTCTGGTCTGGGCGGCGCTCTCCCAAAGTCCAATGGGCGGGCAGTTATTGTGGCAGTTTTTAACACAGAAACGACGTGGTTCCGCGGATCCAGTTTCCGGTGAGTATTTCTGAACCAAAATGACCCGAGACGGGTCAAATTATAATTTATGCTGAAGAGAAAAAGAACGGCACGAGGTAACGTGGTGCGCAATCATCGAAATGGCAGCCGTCGCAGTGCGACGGCCAGATCGTCGCCTTTGCGACGGCGTTTTGTCATTTCCAGCGCGCATCGGGATGCCTCGAAGTCGCCAAAACACAAGCCGACGGCCCACGGGCCCGCGGTTTCCGCTGAAAAATTGCCGCAGAACGGCCATGCGCCGGTCGGAACCGGTCCGGTCGGATCGTCGACAGTGGACCTGACGGAAACCGTTCGGACGCTCCTCCATCTCGCGCAGGAGCACGGCTATATCACTTACGACGATGTCAATGACGTCCTTCCGGACAATCTCAGTCCCGAAGATCTCGATGCCTTGCTGACCAAATTGCGGAGCCTGGACGTGGAAATCGTCATGGATCAGGCCGAGGCCGAACGCGCCAAACAGCCCGAACCGGCCCATCCGCAGGAGGAGCAGGACGAGGATGCCCGGCTGGAAATCCTGGATGATCCGGTCCGGATGTACATGAACCAGATGGGCAAGGTGCCGCTGCTGACCCGCGAACAGGAAGTCGAAATCTGCAAGCGCATCGAGGAAGCCGAACTGGAGATGAAGCGCATCGTGTACAGCCTGGGTTTCACCGCCAAGGAACACATTGCCATTTCCGAAAAACTGCTGTCCGAGCCGCCGAAGGAACGCTTCGACCGCGTGATCGTGGATAAAAAAATCACGAATCGCGAAGGCCATTTGCGCGACCTGCGCAAGCTCATCAAAAAAGTCCGCGCCTTCGACCAGAAGGTGGACGTGAAATATGCCAATTGGCAGAAGGCGGCGCAAAAGGGACGGAAGGAAAAATTGCAGCGCGAGCTGAAAAAACTCAGCCTCAAACTGCAGGAGATTTTCCCCCGCTTTTTCTATAAGCAGAAAGTCGTCGAGGAAATGATCGTCGTGGCCGGCAATATCCATGAAAAATTCCAGGCCAGCCTGCGGCACATCCAGGAACTCGAGGGCTTGCGCACCACCGCCGAGCGCCGGGCCACGATCGAGGCCGAACGCGCCCGGATTCAGACCCTCGAACAGTTCGTGCGGATGCCGCGCGAGGAGTTCTTCGCGGTTTTCAAGGAATTGAAGGCTGCCGCTGATCGCGGGCTCAAGGCCAAGACCCACATGGCCGAGGCCAACCTGCGCCTCGTGGTGTCCGTCGCCAAAAAATACACCAACCGCGGCCAGTCCTTCCTCGACCTGATCCAGGAAGGCAACATCGGCCTGATGAAGGGCGTCGAAAAATTCGAATACCGCCGCGGCTACAAGTTTTCCACCTATGCCATCTGGTGGATCCGCCAGGCCATCACCCGGTCCATCGCCGACCAGGCGCGCACCATCCGCATCCCGGTGCACATGATCGAAATCATGAACAAGCTCTGGCGGGCGCAAAAGCAGCTCACCCAGGAGCTCGGCCGCGAGCCGACCCCCGAGGAATTGGCCGACGAAATGCACATGCCCGTGTCGCGCATCCATGCCCTCCTCAAAATGGCGCAGCAGCCGGTATCGCTCCATGCTCCGGTCGGCGACGACGGCGACGTGAGCGTCGGCGATTTCATCGAGGACAAGACGGCGGAAAATCCGTCGGAAGTGACCAGTTACAGCCTGCTCCGGGAAAAACTGAGCGACGTGCTGACGACGTTGACCGAGCGCGAGCGCAAGATTCTGGAGATGCGCTTCGGCTTGCTCGACGGGTACGAACGCACGCTCGAGGAAATCGGCAAGATGTACAATGTCACCCGCGAACGGATCCGCCAGATCGAGGCCAAGGCGCTGCGCAAGCTGCGTCACCCGACGCGCGTCCGGCATTTGCAGGGCTTCCTCGAAACGGCCGAGCCGGCCTGACCGCGGGCGCGGGCTATGAAAGTCACCTACTACGGTCACTCCTGTTTTGCAGTGGTGGTCGCCGGGAAGACTCTTTTATTCGACCCGTTCATCACGCCGAATCCATTCGCCAAAGGCATTGACCTCGCGCAGGTGCCGGCGGATTTCATCCTGGTTTCCCACGGGCACGATGATCATCTGGCCGACGCGGTGGAAATTGCCCGGCGCACCAAAGCCGTCGCGATTGCCGGCTTTGAGGTGGGGGAATGGCTGCTCAAAAACGGGGTGGCGCGGGTGCATCATCTGAACCACGGCGGAGGTTTCCATTTTGGATTCGGCCGTGTCAAATTTGTCAGCGCCATTCATTCGAGCACGATGCCCGACGGTTCGCCCGGCGGCAATCCCGGCGGTTTCGTGGTCGAGACGCCGGAAGGCAATTTTTATTATTCCGGCGACACGGCCTTGACGCTGGACATGAAGTTGATCGGCGAATCCACACCGCTGAAATTCGCCGCGCTGTGCCTCGGCGACAATTTCACCATGGGGCCGGACGATGCCGTTAGAGCCGCCGATTTCATCCGGTGCGACCAGATCCTGGGCGTGCATTACGACACCTTCCCGCCGATTCGGATCGACCATGCCGCCGCGCAGAAAAAGTTCCAGGCCGCGGGCAAAACCCTGCATCTGCTGCGTCCGGGCGAGACGCGGGATTTCTGATCAGACCTGGATCGGCAGGATGAGCATCGGCCAGCCGCTCTGATAGAGTCGCCGCTGCATTTCAAACACGGTATGGTTGTGCAGCCAGCGGGTCAGGATGCTTTCGTCCTTGAACACCAGTTGGCCGGCGAAGAACTGGGCATTGGGAAAACGATGGGCGACGGCTTCGCAAAGCTTCGCCGCTTCATCCACGATGTCGGTGCCCAGCGCAAAGTGCGCCTCGGCGTAAAAACCCTGCTGGCGCATGTAGGTCACGTAACGCTCCACTTCGCGCCGCGAATGTTCCCGGAGGTTTTCCACCTCCGCCGCGCCCTTGAAGTTGCCCGCGTCGAGCACGCCGACCTGGACGAAGACGAAATTCTGATAAACCTTGGGAAACATCCGGATCACGGCCAGCAGGGTATGGAGGCCGAGACCGTTGAAACCGTTGACCAGGAACACCGCGGTGCGGGCGCCGGGATCGCATTTCACCGCCGGCGCGCTGCCGGCCATCTCGCTGGCCTGGTCCAGTTCGGCGACGGCCACCAGTTCGTTCAGCCGCTGGAGCTGGTTTTGCGTCTGGCGATAATGGCGTTTCACCGCGAAGGCCACGGCGATCAGGATGCCGGTGACCAGCAGCGTGGCCCAGCCGCCTTCGGTGAATTTAACCACGCATAACGAAATCAAAATCCCGCCCGTGAGCAGCAGGCCGAAGCCGTTGATGAGCAGTTTTCCTTTCCAGCGGGGCTCCTTTTTCCGGTCCTGCCACCAGTGCCGCACCATGCCGAGCTGCGACAGGGTGAAGGTGATAAAAACGTTGATGCTGTAGAGCACCACCAGCACGCTGACCACCGCCCGGGTGGACAGCACCAGAACCAATGCCGCCAGCCCCATCAACAGCACGCCGTACTGGGCCACCAGCCGGTCGCTGAGCGTGGCAAACCGCGTCGGCATCCACCGGTCCACCGCCATGTTCGCCAGCACCCGCGGGCCGCCCAGAAAACCGGTCTGGGCGGCAATGAACAGGATCGCGGCGGATGAGACCAGGGCAATGCCGACAAAAATCTTTGCCGCCGGCGGCGACCAGGTTGACGTCATCTGTTCGAGCATGACTGCATTCAAGGTTTTTCCCGGCACCGAAGCGACGTGATACAGCAGGTAGTTCAACAGCAGTCCGCCCACAACGAACGACAGGGAGATGCACATGTAGACCATGGTTCGCTTGCCGGTTTCGACGCGTGGCTCGCGGAGCGAGTTCAGGCCGTTGCTCACCGCCTCAATGCCCGTGTAGGTGCCGGCGCCCAGGCTGTAGGCCCGCAACATCACCAGAATGACGGCCCATAAACCGAATTGCGCCGTCGCCCCATGCACGTCGGCCGCCATCCCGTGCGCAATGTCCGGCAGCCCCCCGGCATGGGACACCAGACCATAGATAATGGCCGCCGTGAACGTCACCACGAATGCAAAGAACACCGGCACCCACAACAAAACCGATTCCCTGACTCCCCGCAGATTCAATAATGTCAGAAGAATGATTCCGCCCGCGGCAAAAGTGGTTTTGTACACATCCCAGCCGGAAGGCAGCAGGCTGAACAGCGCATCGGCGCCGCTGGCCACGCTGAGGGCGATGGTCAGCACGTAATCCCCCAGCAGCGCGCATCCGGAAACCACTCCAGCCGTCGGCGACAACAGTTTGCTGGCCACCAGGTAACCGCCACCGCCGCTGGGAAAGGCTTCTATGATCTGGGAATAACTGATGCAGATGACGATGATGGTCAGGACCGTCGCCGCAGCGACAAACAGGCTCAAATACGTGTGCGTGCCCAGCGCCAGAAACGCCGACTCCGGACCGTAACAGCAGGACGACAGGCCGTCGGCGCCCAGGCCGACCCAGGCGAACAGGGCGATCAGCGAGGTCTGGTGAAACACGCGTTTATCGGAAAGATTGCGTGCCGGGCCGATAAATACGTTTTTAGCCAGAGTGACCAGTTCGCTCAAATTCATAGAAATGACTGCTGATCCGCCGCGTTCCAGCCGCGGTCCGGCCGGGGTTATGTCACAGGGCGGTGATTCAACCAGAAACCGCGGGGTTTGGCAGCTTAAAACCGATGGCCTCACCGCCGGAATTTTCGCTGATTTTATGGACCGCGGCTGTCCCAGCCGCAGCAGATTGAATAAAAATGGAACTTCCGGATCCTCGGGCATGGTTGGCTGAGTGGT